>ENA-OQCN01000140-OQCN01000140.1-human-gut-metagenome-genome-assembly--contig:-NODE-140-length-35957-cov-3.304075_pt1 | contig 35957 bp, 49 predicted proteins | sample MGYA00242497_ERZ504576 | MGnify/ENA primary metagenome ERZ504576 (study PRJEB26092, sample SAMD00036296) | human gut metagenome | host: Homo sapiens | study: EMG produced TPA metagenomics assembly of...
GGAATAAGGTTAAATTGTATCAAGTTCAGTGTTCCAACGAATCCGTGCCCGTGCGGATATTTTAATGACCCGTCAGGAAATGCACCTGTACTCCACAAAAGATACATAATTACCTTAATAAAATCAGCGGTCCGCTGCTTGACCGTTTTGATATACATATAGAGGTATCGGCAGTTAAATTTGACGAGCTTAGAGATAAAGAACAGACGGAGCCGTCTGCCGAAATTAAAAAGCGTGTTGACAAAGCAAGAAAAATTCAGTCCGAACGCTACAAAGGCACAAGTACAAGCTGTAACGCAAATATAAATGCCGAACAGTTTGAAAAAGTATGTATTATTGATTACGAGGCGGAACAAATGCTGAAAAGTGCGTTTGAAAGTATGGGAATGACCGCAAGAGCCTACGACAGAGTGCTTAAAGTCGCAAGGACGATTGCCGACCTTGATAACAGCGAAATCATTAAATCCGACCATATTCTTGAGGCAGTGCAGTATCGCAGTTTGGACAGAAAGTATTGGGGAAAATGATTTTCGGTTATAAAATTCAGATTGGATAATAAAAATTGTCTGACTGACTATAAAATTATCATACTGTTATTAATATAAACAGCCACACCTTGCGGTTCTTTTTTGCAAGGTGCGGGCTGTTTTAATCTGTATTTGAATTAACAATTTCCGCAAAGGACGAATACTCCGGCTTTTTTTGTAAAACTTTTCAAAGTATCAAAAAACCTTCTTCCTCACTCTCCCTTTTTTATTTCAAACGGTATCTTCTGTTCTCGCAAGGACTGCTTTAAAAACAAATTAACCGCTGTTGACAAATCAAGCCCTAAATCCGAGTACAATTCCTGTGCCGATTTCTTTAACTCGCTGTCTATGTTTATATTTGTACTGACAATCATTTTATCACTTCCGTTTTTATTTACTATACTTATTATATGAAGTATTTTTCATTTGTATGTTTTTAAAAGTCAAGAAAATATCGGCATTTTTAAAAAGGTCAGAAAAAAGTCAAAAAAATTTTAAAATTTAGTATTTGCGAGTATTCAGGAGTATTTGCGAGTATTTTTTAAATTAGCATTTGATTTTTGACTTTATTTGACTTTGACTTTCTCTGACTTTAGTTCTATAATAAAGTCACAATCTGAAAGAGAGGCGAGAAAAGATGAGAATGAGCGATTTGGTCGCTAAATATATTACAGAAATGCTCGACGAGCAGAACGGCAGTGCGGAAATTCAGCGAAATGAACTTGCGGGAAATCTTGGTTGTGTGCCAAGTCAAATAAATTATGTTATCACCTCACGCTTTACTCCGGAACAAGGTTACATTGTTGAAAGCAGACGAGGCGGCGGCGGTTACATAAGAATAAGCCGTGTAAGTATGGATAGAGGTACTGCTATAATGCATATAATTAACTCTGTAGCAATTCGCTTGACAAAGCTTCTGCCGAGGCAATGCTTAACAATATGGTCAACAGGTCGATTATTCAACTTAGCGTTGCAAAGGTTATGGCGTCTGCGTTGTCGGACAGAGCGCTTCATACAGTCGAGCAGGAAAAAAGAGATTCGCTCAGAGCTGATCTTTTTAAGAATATGCTTTTAGCAATATCATAAAAGCAGGAGGTATTTATTATGAAATGTCAAAAATGCGGTGTTAATAATGCTAACACACATGTTAAATCTATAATCAACGGAGAAATCAAAGAATATGACCTTTGCAGTGAATGTGCAAAGAAAATGGGATACACAAATGTGTTCTCTGACATTGAGGATGAATTTTCAAACTTCCTCGGCAGTTTCTTTGGCAACGCACTTCCGGCAAGAACACAGGCAAGAAGATGCGAAACCTGTGGCAGCACTTATTCGGAAATTGCAAAAACAGGTCATGTAGGCTGTGCCGATTGCTATGATGTATTTGGCGACGAACTCTTCCCACTTATCAGAAGAATTCACGGCAACACAACACATTGCGGCAAGAACAGCGACAGAACGGTTCAGAAAGCCGAAAAGCACGAACCTACAAAAGAAGAAAAAATTGCTCAATTAAAAAATGAACTTGACGCAGCAGTCAAAGAACAGAATTTTGAAAGAGCCGCAGAATTAAGAGATACAATCAAAGGAATGGAGGCATAATAATGAGTGACAATTCAGTAATTTCCACAAGAGTAAGACTTGCAAGAAACCTAAAGGATTTTCCTTTTCCCTGCAAGCTTTCACCCGACGGAATGGAAAAGGTTATTGAAAAAGTAAGATCGGCTGTCAAAAACAGCAACAGCTCAATCGCCTCCGACTTTAAATTCATTAAGATGAGCGACCTCACCGAGGCACAGTGTGTTTCCCTTGTAGAGCGCCGAATAGTAAGCCCCGAGTTCATAAGCAATACAGAGGGCAGAGCATTGCTTGTAAATTCCGATGAAAGCCTTTCGATTATGATTAACGAAGAGGATCACATCAGAATACAGGCAATTACAAAAGGTCTTGCGCTTGAGCAGACATATGACCTTGTCGATAAACTCGACACCTTGCTTGATGAAAGCCTTGACTTTGCTTTCAGCGAGAAACTCGGTTATCTTACCCAATGCCCGACAAACCTCGGCACAGGTATGAGAGCGTCGGTAATGCTGCATTTGCCGGCACTTGAAAAGAGCCGAGCAATCGGCAGAATTGCAGGCAATCTTTCAAAGCTCGGTCTTACCATAAGAGGCACTCACGGCGAGGGCACAGAGCCAAAGGGAAGTTTATATCAGCTTTCTAACCAGGTTACACTCGGCATCTCCGAAAAAGCTGCCATTGAAAACCTTAAAAATATAACATCACAGCTTATCTCGCAAGAGGAACTTGCAAGAGAGCGAATTTGTTCAAATATTGACATTCAGGACAGCATCAGCCGTAGCCTCGGCATATTGAAATATGCCCGTACAATCGCACACGATGAGGCTTTACAGTTGCTTTCAAATGTTCGTTTGGGCATAGTTTCGGGACAGCTTAAAGATGTTCCTTTGCTTACAATCGACAAGCTGATGACAGATGTTGAACCTGCTACGCTTATGGTAAACAGCGGTAAAAATCTTTCCGCTGCACAGCGTGATGTGGCAAGAGCGGATTTGCTCAGAAAAGCACTTGAAGAAGTGTAAAAAATAATCAGTAAAAAATTATCGAAAGGACTGACGATATGTATGAATTCAGAGGATTTACTCAAAAGGCAAACAAGGCATTAAACCTTTCTATTGAGTCAGCTCAAAATTTCGGTCACGACTATATTGGCACCGAGCATATTCTGCTTGGTCTTATAAAAGAGGGCAGCGGTGTTGCCGCCGCAGCTCTTGAAGAATGCGGCGTAACGGCGGAGGCACTCGAAAAAGAGATTGCCAATGTTGACGGCAGAGGTATTCAGACTTCCCTCTCACCCGACAGCTTTACTCCCCGTACAAAGCGTGTTCTCAGAACCGCAATGATGATTTCTGCAAGGACAGGCAGCAGCTATGTAGGTACAGAGCATATTTTGCTTGCAATAGTTTCCGAAAGTGACAGCTACGCTACAAGTATTTTAAGAAAACTCGGCGTAAGTTCTAATGCTGTTGCAAATGCGGTTGCAGGCGGCTTACAGAAAGGCTCATCCGAAAATCAGTTTTCGGGTATGGAAAACGGCTACCCACAAGGCAAAGAAGAGGGCGGCTCCGCACTCGAGAAATTCGGCAGAGATTTGACAAAGGCTGCCAAGAACGGTGAAATTGACCCTGTTATCGGCAGAGAAAAAGAAATAAAGAGAGTTATTCAGATTCTCTCAAGGCGTACCAAAAACAACCCTGTGCTTATCGGTGAGCCGGGCGTAGGTAAAACAGCAGTAGCCGAGGGACTTGCCCTTGAAATTGCAAACGGCAATGTACCTGAAATTCTGCGTGACAAAAAGGTTGTAAGTCTTGACCTTACAGGTATGATTGCAGGTGCTAAGTACCGTGGCGACTTTGAGGAAAGAATCAAGTCCGCAATTGATGAAGTTAAAAAGTCAAAGGACACTATCCTCTTTATTGATGAACTCCACACCATTGTAGGTGCAGGTTCTGCCGAGGGCAGTGCCGATGCGGCAAACATCTTAAAGCCGTCGCTTGCAAGAGGTGACTTCCAGGTTATCGGTGCAACAACCATTAACGAATACAGAAAATACATTGAAAAAGATGCGGCTCTTGAGCGTAGATTCCAGCCTGTAAAGGTTGGCGAGCCTACAAAAGAGCAGGCTGTTGAAATTCTTAAAGGTTTGCGTGACAGCTACGAGGCGCACCATAAGGTAAGAATTACAAACGAGGCAATTGAGGCGGCAGTAAATCTTTCTTCCCGTTACATTGCCGACAGATACCTCCCGGATAAGGCTATCGACCTTATTGATGAGGGTGCGTCAAAGGTAAAGTTAAAAGGTCTTACCTCTCCTCCGGACATCAAGTCGCTTGAAGAGTTAATTGACAAACTTGAGCAGGAAAAAGCAAGTGCCATTAACGAGCAGGACTTTGAGCGTGCCGCAAAATTAAGAGATGAACAGAAAAATGTTCAGTCACAGCTTGACACAGCTAAAAAGGAATGGTACGAAAACAGAGAGAACCGCAACGGCGAAGTTACTCCGGAAGTTATCGCCGAGATTGTATCGGAATGGACAGGAATCCCTGTTGTTCAGCTTACAAAAGAGGAAAGCGAGCGACTTCTCAATCTTGAAAAAGAACTTCACGAAAGAGTTGTCGGTCAAAACGAGGCAGTAAGCTCCGTTGCCAAGGCAATCCGTCGTGGCAGAGTAGGTCTTAAAGACCCTAAGCGTCCTATCGGTTCATTTATCTTCCTCGGTCCGACAGGCGTAGGTAAAACAGAACTTTGCAAGGCACTTGCCGCCGCTATGTTCGGTGATGAAAACGCTATGCTCCGTATTGATATGAGTGAATATATGGAGAAGCATACGGTATCCCGTCTTGTAGGTTCACCTCCGGGATATGTCGGTTTTGACGAGGGCGGTCAGCTTACGGAAAAGGTAAGAAGAAAACCATACTCGGTAATCCTCTTTGATGAAATTGAAAAGGCACACCCGGATGTATTTAACATTCTTCTGCAAATCCTTGATGACGGCAGACTTACCGACTCACAGGCAGAACGGTTGACTTCAAAAACACTGTTATCATTATGACATCTAACATAGGTGCAAAACTTCTTACGGAAAAGCACAGTTCACTCGGATTTACCGATGAAAACAGTGAAAACAAGGAAACCGAAAACACCAAGGAGCTTGTGCTCGGCGAACTTAAAAAGGCTTTCCGTCCCGAATTTATTAACCGTATTGACGACATCATCGTATTTGACAGACTCAGCAAGGACGAGATTAAAGAAATTGCAGTCAAGATGCTTGCAGGTCTTAAAAAGCGTTTGTCCGATATGGAAATTGAAATTGAATTTACAGACGAGGCTGTTTCCGCAATTGCCGACAAGGGCTTTGACGAAGTCTACGGTGCAAGACCTCTTCGCCGTGCCATAACATCAGACATTGAAGATCCGCTTTCGGAGAAAATGCTTGACGGCACAATCAAAGCAAAAAGCAAGGTTAAATGCGACTTTGCAGACGGAAAGTTTACCTTTGCCGAAGCAAAGTAAAAAATCCTAAAATTTAATATATATTTTTTGACTTTCGGTTAAAAAATATGTTATAATGATTTATCCGCTAAAATACCGTTTTTGGCGGATAAATCTGCTTTTAGATTTAATTTTGGCTTTGCCGACAAGGAGGTTTTTAATTATGGAAATCACAAAGAATTCTATCATTGGTGATGTTCTCGACAAATATCCCGAAACTGCCGAGGCTTTCTTCAGCATTGGTATGCACTGCCTTGGTTGCCCTGCATCAAGAGGCGAAACAATTGAAGAGGCATGTATGGTTCACGGTGCAAATTCCGACGAGCTTATTGATGTTCTCAACCGGATTGTAAACAAATAATTTGTCCGTTTATCACATTCGGGCTGAAAGGATTGATTAATTTGCAAAATAAAATATCTCTTGACCAAAGGCTTAGAATGTGTGCGGGCTTTGTAAGGCAAAACGCAAGGCTTGCCGATATTGGCACAGACCACGCATATCTTCCGCTGTGGCTGTGCCTTAACGGCACCTGCCCGTCTGCTATTGCCGCAGACATTAACCCCGAACCTCTCTCAAGAGGCCGGGCTGCAATAAAAAGTTTTAACGCCGAACATTTGATTTCCGCAAGACTTTCAAACGGACTTGAAAACATAGCCGAAAACGAGGCTGACGATTTTGTAATTGCAGGTATGGGCGGAGAACTTATCGCAGCCATTCTTGACAGCTGTGCATATGCAAAGAACAGCGAAAAGCACTTTATTTTACAGCCGATGACCAAGAGTGAAGTCCTTATTAAATACCTTTTTGACAACGGATTTGAAATTTTAAAGCAAGACTGCTGTACCGCCGCAGGCAAATGCTACACAGTACTTCTCGTATGCTACAGCGGCAAAAAACACGAATACACGCAAACCGAGCTGTATTGTGCAAAGTTGCAGCCGTCCGTAAAATCCACACACAGGCTTTTTACAGAAAAGCAAATAACAAAACTTGAAAAACAGGCAAAGGGCGATGCCCGTTACGCTGAAATCGCAAAAAAGCTAAGGGAGATGCTCTGATGTACAATAAAAGATATACTTGAATTTTTTGAGGAATTTGCACCCGTTGATACCGCTATGGATTTTGACAACTGCGGTCTGCTTATAGGCAGTAAAAACAAACCTGTACGCCGTGTGCTTGTTGCTCTTGACATAACAAACGAGGTCGTTGACGAAGCAGATAGGCTCGGCGCGGAGCTTATCATAAGTCATCACCCCGTTATTTTTAATGCAATAAAAAAACTTGATTCCTCCTCTGTTCCCTACCGTCTTGCGGAAAAAAACATTTCTGCCGTTTGTATGCACACAAACCTTGATTTATCCGAAAGTTTCGGTGTAAACCTTTGCCTTGCAACGCAGTGGGACTTAAAAACGCAAGGCTTTGCAAAAGCGGCGAATGTCTTTTTATGGGCGAACTCGACACGGATATTGAAAGTTTGCAAAAACCGTAAAAAACAAATCTCAATTGCAGCGGACTGAGATACACTAATGTAAAAAACGAGATTCACAAAGTCGCAGTATCATCGGGAGCAGGCGGTTCCAATGTGGAAAGTGCATTTTATGAGGGAGGCGATGTTCTGCTTACAGGTGAAATAAAACACCACGAAATTCTGCTTGCAAACGAACTCGGAATTTCAATTGTTGACGCAGGACATTTTAAAACCGAAGATATTGTAATATCTCCGCTTTGCCGTAAACTTTCTGAAAGATTCGGTAACACCGGCTTTACAAAATCGGAAGTATGTAACGATAAGATTAAATACATTTAAGCAATGTATTATTTATTAAATATTCGTTGCAATATCTGTAATAATTTGATATAATAGTATGATGAATATTTATGAGGAGATGCACATTAAGTGCATAATTTTACATTATGAGAATCAGAAAGAAAAAATGGGCAGAGCCTGAACTTGCGGTTTGCGATTTTTTTGTAAAAAATCCTGAAGAACACGCAGGCAAATGGAACGAAACTTTTAACAACGGACTTCCTATTTACCTTGAAATAGGCTGCGGCAAAGGCGGATTTGCAGGACAGTTTGCCGTTAAAAATCCGGATAAAAATATTATTGCGGTGGACATTAAAATTGATATGCTCGGCGTCGGCAGACGAAACATTGTTGAAATTTTCAAGAACGAGGCAAAACAGACGCCGATATTACAAATCTTTTGCTTGTAAACTACAATGTAGAGCAAATTGATAAAATAATTACAAAGGACGATAAAATCAAGGGTATGTTTATTAATTTCTGCAACCCGTGGCCTCGTCCAAAGCATAACAAGAGAAGACTTACATTTCCCAAGAAACTTGAAATGTACAAAAATTTTCTTGACGAAAATGCCGAAATTCGATTTAAGACCGACGACGATGCACTTTTTGCGGACAGTCTTGAATATTTTGAGCAGAGCGGTTACGAAATCATCTACAAAACATACGACCTGCACAACAGCGATGTTACAGACAATATTGAAACCGAGCACGAAAAAATGTTTTCTGCCGAGGGTATAAAAATAAAGTATTTAAGAGCTGTTGTAAAGCACGATTAATTTTAACTTTTTATAAAGGAGGGACGGATATGAAAGTCAAAGCGGTTATTTCCGCCGCACTGTTGTGTGCGTTTGCAATTTCCGCAAGCGGCTGTGACGGCGCAGACATAGGAACAGACAACCTTATCCGCCCTCCGAAAACTGTCGGTGACGAGGCGGAAATCGAACAGCTTATTGCCGACACCGCAGGCAGCGGATACACCTTAAAATATCCTAAGTCGGGCAACTACCGCAGTGCCATAGTTATGAAAGACCTTGACAATGACGGTACCGACGAAGCAATTGCTTTTTACCGCACGCCTAACGAAACCAAAGCGGAAGTGCATATGCTTGTAATGTACTGCGCAAATGACGAATGGAAGCTCTCCGAAAACTGCGCATTAGACGCAACCGATGTTGACTGCGTTGACTTTGCCGATGTAACGGGCAGCGGTACGCTTGAGATTCTTTCGGGCTATACTACATATAACTCAAGCATTAATAATCTTGCCTGCCACTCATACTCAAACGGCAAGACAAACAGGCTTACTGTTGAAAGCAGTTATTCGAGTTTTTACTGCTCCGATTTTGACAGTGACGGTGTAAACGAAGTAATGCTGCTGTCACTATATACCACAGAAAATGACGCAACGGCAAATATGCTTGTTTACAGCGAGGAGCGCAACTGTCTTTACTCAAAGGCAAGCGTAAAAATGGACCCGAATATTACAAGATTTAAAAATATTACGGTAACAGCTGCCGAAAATGGACAAAATGTGCTTATAGTTGACGGTTGTTTTGCCAATGACGATACCGTCACACAGATTATTTATTTTAATACCGAACTTTCGGTTTTGAGGAATCCGCTTTATAAAGAAAAAAGATAAAAATATTACTCAAGCTCTGCCGATATATCTGTACGGATATAAACAACGATTCCGTTATGGAAATTCCTGTCGTTGACAAATTACCTTCAACAAGCGATGAAGATAAATCGGCTGTTGCGGATAAAATAAGCTGGAACAGTTTTTATCCGCAGAGTGAAATTTTAAATCACTTATCCGACCAAATTCCCGATTACCAAACGGCTACAGCTTTACCGTTCCCGAAAGCTGGGCAGACGGTACATATACCGTCAGACTTGACAGTGAAAAACGGGCTATGAGCTTTTTGAATGGGATTTTGACAACTTAGGACAAAAAGTATTTGAAATCAGAGCTTTTAAACTTGAGCAATGGGATGTCGGCGAGGACAGTGACGCTTATACATTAATATATAAGAATGAAAGCACAGCATATGCTTTTGCGGATGTAAACGAAGAAACATCACTTTCAATCAGCGAAGACGATATAAAAACAGCTTTTTCACTGATGACAGTTAATAATATATAATTTTTTTGGATAAAACACATTACGGAGGTTTATTATGAAAAATTCTTGTTTGTGAGGACGAGGCTGCAATTCGTGACTTTGTCGTTATCAACCTTACAAGAGCAGGCTATGATGTAGTCGAGGCTGACTGCGGCGAGGCTGCACTTCAAAAATACGAAGAACACAACGGCGACTTTGATGTTGCCATTCTTGATGTTATGATGCCGGGTATTGACGGTTTTCAGGTTTGTAAGGAGCTTAGAAGCCGCAACGGCGGTATCGGCATTATTATGCTTTCCGCAAAAACACAGGAGATGGATAAGGTAACAGGTCTTATGCTCGGTGCGGACGATTATGTTTCAAAGCCTTTTTCACCAAGCGAATTGCTCGCAAGAGTTGACTCCCTTTACAGAAGAGTGGCACTTGCACAGTCACACGCCGAAAACAACTTCAAAGAAGAGCTTAAAAGCGGCGAATTTACACTTAACTTAAGAAACCGTGCACTTATGAAAAACGGTAAGATGATTGAACTTACACAGGTTGAATTTCAGATTATGGAATACTTTTTCTCTAATCCGGGTACTGCCCTCGACAGAATGGACATTTTAAACCATGTTTGGGGTGACGCTTATGTCGGCGAGGACAAAATCGTTGATGTAAACATCAGAAGACTTAGAATGAAAGTTGAAGACGAGCCGTCTAATCCTAAGTACATTATCACCGTATGGGGACTTGGCTACAAGTGGAACGCCTGAACTTAAGGAAACACCTTTAAGGAGGGCGACAGCGTAATGTTTAAGGGTATTACAAAACGCTGGATGTTAAACACATTGAGCGTTATATTTACAATAATAGTTCTGATCGTTGTCAGCCTTATCTTTGTTATTACATATGTTTACCAAAGCAGTGTTGAACAAACACTTTCTTCGGCAGGCAATGAATTGTCGCTTGTATTTTCAGACTACGAGAGCGACAACACAACAAGTTTTAATTCATCTGCCCGTGAATATGTTGAAAACTTTGACCGTAAAGAGCAAATGGAAGTTATTGTAATAAATTCATCGGGCAGAGTAATAATGACTTCCACGGGTTTTACCCCGTCGGATAAAACTCAAATGCCTGATTTTCAGGACGCTCAAAACAACTCAGACGGTTACGCCATATGGAACGGCAAACTTCTCTCCGGAGAAAGAGCAATGAGCGAAACCCGCATTATCAGCAATTCAAACGGCGTTATGCTCGGTGCCGTAAGATACATCGTGTCTATGGAACCCGTGCACTCAAGAATCTTATTTATTTCTGTTCTTTGCGTTGCGGGCGGTCTTGCAATAATGGCGCTTGTATTTTTGTCGGGACTTATGTTTATCCGCTCCATTGTTAAACCGATAGGCGAACTTTCACTTATAGCCGGTCAGATTGCGCAGGGCGACTTTTCCGCCTCCGAAAAAATCGAGCATAAGTACGATGACGAAATCGGCGACCTTTGTGACGCTATATCGGATATGGCAAAGGATTTGCAAACTACCGAACAGACTAAAAACGATTTTATTTCAAGAGTATCTCACGAATTAAGAACCCCGCTCACGGCAATAAAAGGCTGGGCAGAAACCATGCAGCTCAACGAAAAAGGCAAACTCGACAGGCGCACCTTTGACAAAGGTATGGGCGTTATTATAAAAGAAAGTGCCAGACTTACAAGCATAGTTGAAGAACTCCTTGATTTCAGCCGTATTCAGAGCGGCAGAATGGTGCTTAACAAAGAGAAACTCGATATTCTTGCCGAATTTGACGAAACCGTATATATGCTAAAGGACAGAGCCGTAAATGAGGGCAAGCATTTACTCTATGACGAACCTATGGACGCAATGTATCCGCCTGTTTACGGTGACAGCAACAGACTTAAGCAGGTTTTCCTCAATGTAATTGACAACGCACTTAAATACACACCAAAGGGCGGTGTGGTTGCGGCACAGGTTATTTACAGTAAGGATGACCCCGACATTATAAAAATTATAGTTACCGACACCGGCTGCGGAATACCTGCCGAAGACTTGCCAAAGGTTAAAGAAAAGTTCTATAAGGCAAATCAGACGGTACGAGGCTCGGGAATCGGTCTTGCAGTTGCAGACGAAATTATGAATCTGCACCACGGCTCTCTTGACATTGAAAGCGGAGAGGGCGTTGGCACAACAGTTACTCTCACCTTCCCTATCTACAAAGAGGGTGACGAGGATCAGCCGCAAACAGAAAATGTAAAACTATAAACGAAAGGATTGTGCGATGAGAAAAGTCAGTACAAAAAAAATCACTTCAATAGGCGGCAGTGCTCTTATTGAAGGTATTATGATGCGTGGTCCTAAGCGTACTACCGTATGCGTAAGAACAGGCGAAAACGAAATTTACAGCGAAGACATAAAAATGACCACTATTCCCGAAAAATGCAAACTTTTTAAATTGCCGCTTTTACGAGGAATAGCAGGACTTATTGATTCAATGCGACTTTCTTATAAATCGCTTATGCTTTCCGCTGACAAAGCAGTTGAAGCGGGCGAAGTGGAAGAAGAAGAACCGAGCAAGTTTGAAAAATGGCTTGACGAAAAATTCGGCGACAAACTTGTTAAAGTAATAATGGTGTTTGCTTCAATCTTGGGTGTGGCACTTGCGGTCGCTCTGTTCTTCTTTCTACCGTCTTTCCTGTTTGACCTTACGGCAAATGTCGTACCCGTCTTTCAGGGTGACGGCGAGGGCGCTGTTTTCTGGAAATCAGTTTTTGAGGGTATATTAAAGATAGCCCTCTTCCTCGGATACATTGTATTATGTTCACAAATGACAGAAATGAAGCGTGTATTTATGTACCACGGTGCAGAGCACAAAACTATTTTCTGCTACGAAAACGAAGAAGAGCTTACCGTTGAGAATGTAAGAAAACAGATTCGTTTCCACCCCAGATGCGGAACAAGTTTTATGGTGCTTATGCTTATTGTAGGCATATTAATCGGTCTTTTTATTCCCGTTGCTCCGTTCGGCATCGGATTTTTAAGACCTGTATTTAAAATTCTTCTCCTCCCCGTTTCCTGCGGTATCGGATACGAACTTATTAAAATTTGCGGCAAACACGACAATGCTTTTACAAGATTTATCGCCGCTCCGGGACTTTGGGCACAGAGAATTACAACAAAAGAGCCTGATGACAAAATGATTGAAGTTGCCATTGAGGCTATGAAAGCTGTTATCCCCGATGACGGCACAGATATTATTAACAACAAATAATTGCGAGGCTTTATTATGACTGTCGGCGAGGCTTACAGAAAAACTAAAGACATTTTAACAGAGGCAGGGTTTGAAGCTCCTGCCTTTGAGGCTTTGTGCCTTACGGAAAAAGTTTTCGGGTTTAACCGTCTTGCGCTCATTACAAAGGGCGAAGAAACTGTTGCAAGCGAAGAAAAACTTGCGGTTCTTGCCGAGCTGACAAAAAAACGCCTTAATCACGAACCGCTGCAGTATCTCCTCGGAAAGTGGAGTTTTATGGGAATTGACTTGCTTGTGGGCGAGGGTGTTCTTGTTCCGAGAGATGACACAGAGGTAGTTACGTCGCTTTGCATAGATTACTTATCATGCAAAGAAAGTCCGAATGTAATTGACCTTTGTGCAGGCAGCGGCGCTATTTCCCTTGCGCTTGAAAAATATGCAAACTGCAAAGTAACAGCGGTAGAACTAAGTGACAAGGCTTTTTCGTATCTTACACAAAACATTAAATTAAACAATTCTGCGGTAAAAGCCCTGAACGGCGACATTTTTGAATGTCACAAAGACATTGCCGATAACAGTCTTGATCTCATAGTATCAAATCCCCCGTATATCAAAACTGCCGATATTGCATCATTACAGAAAGAAGTTCAACACGAACCTGCAATGGCACTTGACGGCGGCGAAAGCGGTCTGGACTTTTACCGAAGAATTGTTCCTTTATGGAAATCAAAACTTAAAGCAGGCGGTGCGCTTGCTTTTGAGCTTGGAGAAGGTCAATATGAGAGGTAAGCCGTATTTTGGCAGACAACGGCTTTGGCGGAATCACCGAAAGTATAGACTTCGGCGGTATTCAAAGGGCTATAATTGGGACTTTGCTCCAAAAATAGAAAATTAGTTCGATTTTTTAGCCTATACTTATTGCATTTTTTATGACGATATCTTATAATATACAAGTAATCAAACGGATTAACTAAAATTTAACCTGCATATACGGGAGGTACTTAATAATGGCTTTAGATAAGGAAAAAGCGTTGCAAACTGCGCTTACTCAAATAGAAAAGCAATTCGGTAAAGGTGCAGTTATGCGCCTTGGCGAAAATAAACATATGAATGTTGACCACATTTCAACAGGTTCTCTCACACTTGACATCGCACTCGGTATCGGCGGTCTTCCACGAGGCAGAATCGTTGAAATTTACGGCCCGGAATCTTCGGGTAAAACCACGCTTTCACTCCACTGCATTGCAGAGGGACAGAAAAACAACGGTAATGTTGCCTTTATAGATGTTGAGCACGCACTTGACCCTACCTATGCGGCTGCACTCGGAGTAGATGTTGACTCCCTCCTCGTTTCACAGCCTGATACAGGTGAGGACGCACTTGAAATTGCCGAAGCACTTATCCGAAGCGGTGCTATTGATGTAATAGTTATCGACTCGGTTGCCGCTCTTGTACCAAAGGCTGAAATCGAAGGTGAAATGGGCGACAGCCATGTAGGCTTACACGCAAGACTTATGTCACAGGCATTAAGAAAACTTGCGGGCGCAATCAACAAGAGCAACTGCGTTGCTATCTTTATCAACCAGCTGCGTGAAAAAGTCGGCGTTGTTTACGGCAACCCGGAGGTTACCACGGGCGGCAGAGCGCTTAAGTTCTACAGCTCGGTAAGAATAGATATTCGTAAGCAGGAAGTTCTTAAGCAAAACGGCGAAATGATAGGTGCACACACAAAAGCAAAAGTCGTTAAGAACAAACTTGCACCGCCTTTCAGAGAGGCTGAGTTTGATATTATGTACGGCAAGGGTATTTCAAGAACAGGCGAATTGCTTGACCTTGCAGTAAAGGCAGATGTTGTTCAGAAAGCAGGCGCATGGTTCAGCTATGACGGCAAGCGCCTCGGACAAGGCAGAGATAATGTAAAGGAACTTCTTGAAAACGACAAAGAACTTTCAAAAGAAATTGAAGATAAGCTTATGGCAAATATAGACAAAGTTGTTGCGGCAAGCTCTCCAGCCAAAAAGGGCGCAAAGGCAAAGATAACCGAAGTTGCCAACGCTAAAAAGCCCGCCGACGCTCCTGCAGAAAATGCAAACAGCGCAAACATTGATGTGCTTGTTGACGAATAATGAAAATTACAGAAATCAAACCACGCAGAAAAAGGCTTAGCGCTGTTTATATTGACGGTGAATTTGCCGTTTCTCTCGACACACAAACGCTGATTGAAAACCGCTTTGATGTCGGCAGAGAGATAGACGACGAAGATTTGCACGAAATTATAAAGCTAAGCAATGAAAGGCGTGCAAAAGAAAAAGCTCTTTGGCTGTTGTCGTACAGAGAACATTCAAAAAAAGAGCTTGAGGATAAAATCCGCCGTACGGCAGACGAAGCTTCTGCACAGAAAGCTGTTGACAGAATGGAAGAGCTCGGCCTTGTGGATGACGAGCGTTTTGCAAGACACTATGCCGAAAAACTGCTCAACTCCAAGCATATGTCAAAGCGTGGCATTGCCTTTGAACTTACAAGAAAGGGCATTGATAAAGAAACCGCCGAACAGTTATGCGATGAACTTGATATTGATGTTCACGAACAAATAAGAGCGGTTATTGAGAAAAAATATAGGAATCTATCCGATGAAAAGGTAAAAAGAAGAGCTGTTGCCGCACTGCAAAGGCTCGGTTACCGCTGGGACGACATAAAAAGCGTTCTTTCGGAATATAATGAGGATGAAACAGATGAGTTCTAAAGTTGGTATTGTATCACTCGGTTGCCCTAAAAATCAGGTTGACGCTGAAATGCTGCTTTTTACATTAAAAAGCAAGGGCTTTGAATTAGTAAACGACCCCGCAGACGCAGATGCGGTTATTGTAAACACCTGCGGATTTATTGAATCGGCAAAACAGGAAAGCATTAACGAAATTATAGAACTTGGCAAGCTAAAGCAAGAGGGCAAAATCAAAGCCATTATTGTAACCGGTTGTCTTGCAGAGCGCTATAAAAACGAAATCACCCGTCAGCTTTACGAAGTTGACGCAGCACTCGGAATCGGCGCTAACTCTCAAATTGCGGATGTTGTAGCGAGTTGCTTTCGGATAATACAGAACATAAAGAAAAAATCGAGGAATTCCCCGACAAACAGCTTTTATGTCTTGAGGGCAGAAGAATACAGTCAACTCCTCCCTACACCGCTTATCTCAAAATTGCGGAGGGCTGCGACAACCGTTGTACATACTGCGCAATTCCTATGATTAGAGGTAAATTCAGAAGCCGCCAACCCGATGCGGTTGTTGAAGAAGCAGAACAGCTTGCCAAAGACGGCGTAAAAGAGATTATTGTTATTGCTCAAGATACAACACGCTACGGTGAAGACCTTTTCGGTGAACCTTACCTTGCAAAACTTTTAAAAAGGCTCTGTAAAATTGACGGATTAAAATGGATAAGAGTGCTTTATTGCTATCCGGACAGACTTACAGATGAACTTATCGACACCTTTGCAGAGGAAGAAAAACTTGTTAATTACATAGATTTACCGCTCCAGCATTGCGACGGCAACATTTTAAAGAGAATGAACAGACACGGCAATCGTGAAAGTCTTACCGCATTACTTAACAAGTTAAGAGCAAAAGTACCCGATATGATTCTTCGTTCAACATTTATTACAGGTTTCCCGGGCGAAACGACGAACAGTTTGAGGAACTTGCGGAGTTTGCCGCTGAAATTAAATTCCAGCGCCTGGGTTGCTTTGCCTACTCGGCAGAAGAAGGCACACCTGCGGCAAGTTTTCCCGACCAGGTTGACGATGAAATCAAACAGCACAGAGCCGATATTATTATGGAACATCAGCAGAGCGTTATGGCAGAATACTGCGAAAGCCTCATCGGCAAAGAAATTGAGGTGCTTGTAGAAGGTTATGACAGAATTGCGGAATGTTTCTACGGCAGAACCTATGCCGACGCACCTGAAATTGACGGATGTGTATTCTTTACCGCAAGCGGCACCAAACCACAGCCCGGCAGTTTTGTAAAGGTTAAGATTACAGATTATACGGATTGTGACCCAATCGGCGAATTGGCAGAATAATTTTATTTACATATAACCGACATCGGCATATAATATAATGGTGTCAAAAGGAGATCAGAGGGCAATTATGAATTTACCGAACAAACTTACTTTAAGCAGAATAATACTTGTGCCGTTCTTCGTGGCATCCTTGTTAATAAATTTTCCTTTTCACACAGCAGTTGCCCTTGTAATTTTTGTTGTGGCAACTTTTACAGATATGTTTGACGGTAAAATCGCAAGAAGCAGAGGACTTGTAACCGATTTCGGCAAGTTTGCAGACCCGCTTGCAGACAAAATTCTTGTATTAAGCGCATTGCTTTGCTTTGTGCAAACAGGTTGGTGCGACTGCATCGCAGTTATTATCGTACTTTTCAGAGAATTTTCAGTAACCTCTATCCGCCTTGTTGCCGCTTCAAAAGGCAAAGTCGTTGCCGCAAATATTTTCGGCAAAATCAAAACCGTAACCCAGCTTGTAGCTATTATTGCCATACTGTTAATGCAGTTTTTAATTGAATTATTTACCGTAACATCTGCATTTTCCGTTGATACAATTTTGTATCTCCAAGGCATATTTACAGTAGTTTCACTTTGCCTTATTTGGATTTCAACAATTATGGCTCTTGTTTCGGGCGTAATTTATATTGTTCAGAACAAGCAGTTTATAGCAGATATGTAAAAAATCAACACCACATCGGATGTGATACTTTGTTTAAAACACTAAAGGCAGACCTTGATGCCGTTATGGAGCGTGACCCTGCCGCAAGAAACAGGGCGGAAGTTTTCTTCCTGTATTCGGGCTTTAAGGCGGTACGCTCGCACCGCAAGGCTAACTGGTTTTTAAGGCATAATATGAAGTTTATTGCACGCTGGATTTCTCAGCGCAGCAGGCATAAAACAGGAATAGAAATACACCCCGGTGCTACCATAGGCAAGGGATTATTTATTGACCACGGTATGGGCGTGGTTATCGGCGAAACCACAATTATCGGCGATAACTGCACAATTTACCAAAATGTAACCCTCGGCGGTACAGGCAAAGATACAGGCAAGCGCCACCCTACACTTGGCAACAATGTGCTTGTAGGCTCGGGTGCAAAGGTGCTCGGCCCATTTAAAGTCGGAGATAACGCACGAATTGCCGCAGGTGCGGTAGTATTGAGCGAAATTCCGCCGAATGCCACAGCGGTAGGTGTACCCGCCCGTGTGGTGAAAATCAACGGAATACGCAGCGAAACTCTCGACCAGATTCATGTTTCAGACCCTGTCGCACTTGCACTTTGCAGTCTGGAACAAAAAATTACAGATCTACAAAAAGAAATTGACGCTCTAAAGGCAGAAAAGGAAAGCAAAAAGTAAAGGAGCAGTAAAATGATTTTATACAATTCATTGGGACAGACAAAACAGGAATTTATACCTCATACAGCAGGCAAGGTTAATATGTACACCTGCGGTCCTACTGTTTACCACTACGCACACATTGGCAATCTGAGAACTTATATTATGGAAGATGTGCTTGAAAAGTACCTTCGTTTTGCGGGATATGATGTTAAGCGTGTTATGAATATCACAGATGTCGGCCACCTTTCAAGCGATGCGGATACAGGCGAGGACAAAATGCTCAAAGGTGCAAAGCGTGAGCACAAGACTGTTATGGAAATTGCAAAGTTTTACACTGACGCATTTTTTGAGGACTGCAAAAGCTCAACATCAAAAGACCTGATGTTGTAGAGCCTGCAACAAACTGCATTGACGAGTTTATTCATATGATTTCTGTTCTGCTTGAAAAAGGCTATGCCTATATTGCAGGCGGCAATGTATATTTTGATACTTCAAAACTTGATAATTACTATGTTTTCGGAAATATGAACGAAGATGACCTTGCTGTCGGCGTTCGTGACAGCGTTGAAGAAGACAACAATAAGCGTAATAAAGCGGACTTTGTTCTCTGGTTTACCAAGTCAAAATTTGACTCACAGGAGCTTAAGTGGGAAAGCCCATGGGGCGTCGGTTATCCGGGCTGGCATATTGAATGTTCAGCTATCAGCTGTAAGCACAACGGCGAGTATCTCGACATTCACTGTGGCGGTATTGACAACGCATTTCCTCATCATACCAATGAAATTGCACAGAGCGAGGCTTACCTCGGTCATAAGTGGTGCAAGTATTGGTTCCATGTACTCCACCTCAATGATGCAAGAGGTAAAATGAGTAAATCAAAGGGTGATTTTCTTACCGTATCTTTACTTGAAAGCAAAGGTATAACCCTCTTGTTTACCGTTTATTCTGCCTACAGAGCCATTATCGCAAGCCGCTTACTTTCTCTTATGACAGTCTTGACAATGCGGCTATCGCTTATGACAAACTCATTAAGAAGATTTCTACACTTTCTCCTGACGGAGAGCCTGATATGGATGCTGCCAAGCCTTATCTTAATGAATTTAATGATGCTCTCGGCAACGACCTTAACACTTCACTCGGTCTTACTGCCGTTTACAGCGTATTAAAAGGCAATATCAGCGATGCAACTAAACTTTATCTCATAGGTGAATTTGACAAGGTTCTCTCTCTTGACCTTACAAAAGCACAGGAGAATAAGTCTGAAAACCCTGTAAACGAAGAAGTTGAGTCACTTATTGCACAGCGTACAGAGGCTCGTAAAAACAAAGACTGGGCGACTGCCGACGCTATCCGTGATAAACTTAAAGAAATGAAAGTTGTTGTGGAAGATACAAAAGACGGCATTAAGTGGCATTTTGAAAACTGATTTTAAAACCGAATAGAATAAAATAAAAATCCCTTTCATATACTTTGACATAAGCAAAGTCAATACGGAGGGGATTTTATGCGTCTTTATATAATAACAAAACGAACCTTATTTTCAATTGGATTTTGTCTGCTGATTGGTGTAATTGCGGGCGAATTGCTTTGACTTCTACCGTACAGGCAATTCAGACCGCAAGCGCACAGCGAGAAATCCCCATTTACTGCGTTGATACAGATAAAAAGCAGGTAGCGCTGTCTTTTGACGCCGCATGGGGCAACGAACAAACCGAACATTTACTTGATATTCTTGATAAATACAATGTAAAAACAACATTTTTTCTTGTCGGCGATTGGGTAGAAAAATATCCCGAGTCTGTAAAAGAGATTTCAAAGCGTGGTCACGATGTAGGCAATCACAGCAATACGCATCCGCATATGACGCAGATGTCGGTTGATGATATGAATATGCAGATTCAGACTTGCAACGAAAAAATCAAAGCATTGACAGGCAAATGCCCTACCCTGTTCCGTGCGCCTTACGGTGACTACAACAACGATGTGGTAAAGACGGTAAAAGCTAATAATATGTACTGCGTGCAGTGGGATGTTGACAGTCTTGATTGGAAAGACCCTACTCCAAATCAGATTACCCTGAACATAACAAATAAACTTAAAGACGGCAGTATTATACTTATGCATAACGGCGCAACAAATACACCCGAAGCTCTGCCAATGGTAATTGAGGCTATAAAAGCACAGGGATACGAAATAGTGCCGATAAGCCAAATTTTGTTAAAAGGCAATTACACAACCGATGTACAAGGTAAAATGCTCCCTGCTCAAAATGCCACATCATAATGTTTTAGCGAAGTAACAATCAGGCAACCACTAAGCTATATGCCAAAATTATAAAAGTTTGGTCTAAATTTTTAATTATTCCTCTTAAATTCTTCTCTGATTAACAGCAAAAAGCCTCCGCAATCAAGCGGGGGCTGATTTTATGGGATTTATTCTGCAACCTGATTAATAATAGCAACCTGATAAGCTGTAATCAGGTTAGCTCTCTGTCGCCAAAGAGTCAAAAGCTATTTGTATCATAGAGCAATGTAAGCTGATCAAGATATCCGTTAATCCGGTTGAGCTTATTCTTTGTTGCGGTTGAAAGCTCTGCGTTTGCAAACTCACCGTTAAGTATAGCGTCTTTCAAAGCCTTTCTCTGCTCGCTTGTAACAGTCACCTTTGGAATATCCTGCGGCTTTTCAAGTGAATATGTGCTTGTGCTGTTTGAAGTTATTGATGCAGCCGCAGTGGCATTGTTAATAAATTTATCATTATATATTATTTTTACTGTCAATAAATGTTAAAACAAAACTCCCTTACAAACCGATATAAATTTAACCTAACCGGTCTGTAAGGAAGTTTTTATTAAATTACATTAAATTTTACTTTAAAGTATTAATACACTGTTTAAAAGTTTCAATAACATACCATGCGTCATCGTCCGACATTGTTGTATTGAGCGGAAGTGTAAGCTGATTTTTATGCATATTATAGGTATTCGGATAATCCGAAATCTTAAAGCCTCTCTTTTTGTATGCGGAAAGCATTGGGAGCGGCTTAAAGTGAACATTGCACATAACACCGTTTTCCGCCATCATATTGTAGAACTTGTTACGATACTCGTCATCTTTTCCGATAAAGCGTACAAAATACAAATGACCGCTGCTCCTGTGATTTTCGTCGCAATGGTTAAGCACCTGAATAGGCAAATCCTTAAATTCCTCGTTATACACACGGATAAGCTCGTGACGGCGTTCAAGGATTTTTTCGTATCTTTGCAGCTGAACCACACCGAGTGCCGCAAGAACATCCGGCATATTACATTTATATTGAGTATCCACAACATCATATTCCCAAGACGCTACCTTGTTCTTCTGATAAGCGTCCTTTGTCTGACCGTGAAGTGACAAAAGCATATACTGCTTGTATATGTCGTCCTCGTCAAGCCATTCGTGCGGACGGTGAACGGCTGCGCCGCCCTCAGCAGTAGTCATATTTTTAACTGCGTGAAAACTGAAGTTTGTAAAATCGGCAATTTCTCCGCACATTTTGCCTTTTCTTCTTGCGCCAAAGGCATGTGCGCCGTCTGCCATAACAATTACTCTTCCGAATTTCTCCTGAATTTCATTCTTTGGCTTAAACACACTTTTCTGTCGTTCAACAGCCTCAAAAATTCTGTCATAATCACAGATAACACCCGCAAGGTCAACAGGAATGATTGCCTTTGTGTTGTGATTTATGGCAGCCTCCATTTTGTCATAATCCATCTCAAAGCTGCCGCTTTTGCAGTCAATCATAACGGGCTTTGCACCGACATGATAAACTATAGACGCTGTAGCTGTGTAAGTATATGCAGGTAAAATTACCTCGTCGCCCGGTCCGATACCGAGAATACGAAGTGTAAGTTCTGCGCAAGAGGTTTGTGAAGAAAGGCAAGCCGCACGCTCAACATTGCAATATTCTGCAATACGGCTTTCAAAAAGTTTTGTTTCGGGACCTGTAGTAATCCAGCCCGACTTAAAACCTTTACAACCTCGTCAATTTCTGCCTGTGTAATATCAGGCGGCGAAAACGGAATTTTTCTCATTTCAACTTCTCCTTGTAACGGGATATTCAGTGAAAACAATAAGTATATAAAAATACCATAAAATTTATATTTGTAATTAAATGCTAAACTTCATTATACATCATATGTTTATAAAAGTAAAGCAAACAAATTAACTTTTCACTGATTTTGTTCACTATTTTTTAATTTTTCCCTCTCCTGTGCCTGTTTTTTAAGTAAATATTTATTCTTTGTTGCCATTCCGCCTCTTATATGTCTTTCGCTTTTGTTGGTTTCGAGTATTTGCCGCACCTCTCTGTACAATGCAGGATTTACCTTTCTTAATCTTTGGCTTACATCTTTATGTACTGTTGACTTTGAAATTCCGAATTTTTTAGCGGCTTTTCTTACGGTTGCCTTGCTTTCTATTATATATTCGCCGAGCATTGCCGCCCGTTCCTCAACTATACCTTTCATAAATTCCCCTCCGAATGGTTTATGGTAAATTATATGAAAGTGGCAACTTGTGTATGCAAGATAATATCATTTGTGGAAATCAGACATTTTATTGCAAAATATTTATGTAAAAGCAACACAGAAATTGCGGCTTTTGTAGATAATAATAAAAAAGAAGCGGCAAAGTTTGTGAGTTTATTTGCCTTGTTATATATTTATATTTATGCTAAAATGTAAATAGTGAATAAAACATTTTTAGTTACTATGTTCAAAATAAAGGAGGCTGTAATTATGAAAAAACACAGTCGCTTATACAAAATGTTATCTGTTTTTTCAGCACTTGCAATTACTGCGCCTATGTTTGTAATCTCCGCATCAGCCTCTGTGAACGATTCCTCTGTAGGCAACCCAAACTATATTTCATATAATCAGGATTTTTACAATTCAAACTCCGAGCTTTGCAATACCCTTATAGACAGTATGGAAAATTTGAACAGCGAAATTGATGTTGAAAAATATCAATTATCTATAAATGATATAAAAAAGCTATGCGCACGGTATCGGAAATAAGCCCCGACCTTTTCTATGTAAGCAAAACAACCTACGGTCTTGCAATCGGTTCTTGCGTAGCAAGAGTTATTCCTACATATATATATTCAAACGAACAGATTGTACAAATGCGAAGCGAGCTTGAAAGCAAGACAAATGAAATTCTTGCAAAAATTCAGCCGAATATGACTGATTTTCAAAAAGCCGCAATAATTCACGATGAAATTGTACTTAACTGTGAATACTCAAATTCACCTGACACACAATATACCCGTACTTCCGTTTATGATTGTATTGTAAACGGATATGCAAATTGCCAGGGCTATGCAAGCTCAATGTCTTATTTGCTTGAAAAAGTAGGTATTAATTCCGAAATTGTTGAATCCTCTCAAATGAATCATATTTGGAATCTCGCTGAAATTGGCGGAAATTATTATCATATTGACGCTACATTTGATGATCCTACGCCCGACAGATACGGTTTTGTATCACACAAATATTTTCTGTTGAGCGACAGCGCAATTAAAACATCGTCGGATATTTCGGTGCATTACGGATTTAAAACAAACAATTCTTGTACCGGCACCGCTTATGATAACTCATATTACAAAAATCTTAACACAAAATTCTGTTACTCAAATAATCTTTTTTATGCCGCAGACAATAGCAACAGCGGTAAAAACTCAAAAAAACTTGTTGCTTTCAATCCCGAAACCGGTTATGCAGAACCTGTAGCGGATATTTCCGATAAATGGTACACTAACGGTGGTTTAAGCTATTGGCATGACAGTTTTGTAAGTACATACGAATACAACGGCAATATCTATTTTAACCTTAACAATTTTGTATGCAAATACAATACTGCAAACGGAACGGTAACCCAAGTTACAAATAAAATCAATACTTCAAACTATGCATACATCTATGGTATGAAAGTTGATAACGACGGAAATTTTCTTGCAGATGTAAAAAAATCCCCGTTAGACGATGCAAATATTATTAAACTTAATGTTTTGCCTGAAAACAAACAGGAAAAACTTGATATTGGTTTTGGCAAAGTAAACACTGATTTGTTAATTCCTCCTAAATTTTTATTAGGAGATATTAATGAGGACGGCAATCTTTCAATTCTTGATGTTACTCTTTTACAAATGATTTGCACAAATTCACTTGATGCAAAAGAATCGCAAAAACTTGCGGCGGACTATAACGCTGACGGACAAATTGATGTTAATGATGCAACCGCATTGCAAATTTATATTTCTAAAAACAGTTAGTAGTTTTTTCATTTTATACCATTTTTCCGAAAAGACATCTTCAAGTAATGAGGGTGTCTTTTTTATTCCGTTTTTATATCGGAGTAAAGGAGTTAAAATAAGGTTTAGCAAAACACTTTGTTATAGTCTTATATTTTTTGTAATACTATGTTAAACCATAATATTCCCACTTAAAAAAGTACAAAAGCAAAACTCCGCACAGGTCAGCCGACAACCTATGCGGAGCGTAATTTTATATTATTTTTCTGTTTTACTGTCTGTAGTATTTGATTCTCTCTTAATCATTTTTCCGTTTACAAAGACATAATCATTACTGCTGTCTGCTCTTTCGACAGCCTGCTGTTCAACTATTTTCTCTACTTTTTCTTCAAATTCTTTATCAACCAATAAATCTTTACCTGTAAAAGAACCAACATTTTCCTGTAATCCCTTTGCTATTATGACATTCACACCATAAGTTGCTATCAAGGGATAGAATAAAACCGCAACTGTTATTGCAATCACCAGCATTGCTCCCTCTGCTGCGGCAATCCATAATATAAAACCAAGCGATACAGCAATAAAGAAAAGCATTGCAAGAATATTTTTAAGGATATTACCGAAAACAAGTATAAAAGAATTTTTATAAATATCTGATATTTTCAGTTCATACGTAACCGACATTATCGGCACATAAAACATCATAGATGTAAGAATAAGCGAAAACAGAACATATACGGTAAGCATTGAACCGTATGCAAGACTTGAACCGAGCAATGAAAAATAATACATAAACGCAAATATCGAACAAGCTATAATTGCGTAAGTAACAACTCCGTGCAATAAAAACACCTTAAAATTCTCTTTAACTGTACCGAAAAATGTTTTTGCAACCGGTACATCCTTTTTTTCAATTCCTATTTTTCGCACCGTCATAACAAGTCCCGCAAAAAACGGCATTGACGGAATAATTCCCAGACACCATACTATAATATTGTTAAAACCCGTAAGGTAACCTATCAAAACAAACAACGCCGTAAATACCGCAAACGCAACTGCATTGATAAGTTGGGCAAGCAGTAATTTGGGAAATTCAGTAAAAAACCGTGCAAAAGCACTATTTGAAAAACTGTTCATAAAAACCTTCTCTTTTAAAAGATATTAATACAATTCTACCACATTATAAGCTTTTATAGCAATAGTAATTTAACATTAATAAATTACAAAACTGTAAATTCAACCGATTATTTATGCTGTTTTGATGTGATTACGGCGAAACAAGTCAGATTTTCACTGAAAAATTTGCCGTAATTTTTTGTAATTATTCATTTTACGCAACACCATGTTTTAAAAACAGATATAAATTTTTTAAACTTTTTTCAAAAAAACTCTTGCAACTGTGACAAAAATATGTTATCCTTGTGATAACGAAGAAAAGCAAGGATTGCTTTTCATAATGCTCGCAAAGAGTAAATAATTGAAATTAAGGTGAAAGATTATGAAAAAGTCAACAATCATAAGAGCATCTGCTCTTTCCGTTGCTGCTCTCATGGCTGCAACATCACTCGTAGGCTGCGGCGGCAACTCAAGTTCAAGCGACAGCGGTAGCAAATCAGACGGCGCTAAAAAAGGTTCGGTTTATTATTTAAACTTTAAACCTGAGCAGGACAAGGATTGGCAGGCTTTAGCAGCTAAGTACACAGAAGAAACAGGCGTTAAGGTTACTGTTGAAACTGCTGCCGAGGGTACATACGAATCAACCTTACAGCTGCAATGGATAAGGACAACGCTCCTACACTCTTCCAGGTAAACGGCCCTGTAGTCTTGCAAACTGGAAAGATTATTGCTATGACCTTAAAGATTCGAAGCTTTATTCACAGCTAACAAATCAGGATTTTGCTCTTAAAGAAGGCGACAGCGTTTACGGCATTGCTTATGTTGTAGAAACATACGGTATTATTTACAACAAGACACTTCTTAAGAAATATTTTGATTCTGATTTTGCAACAATTAAATCAATTGACAAGCTCAACAACTTTGCAGCTTTAAAGACTGTTGCAGACGAAATTCAGGCTCACGCTTCTGACCTTGGCGTTAAGGGCGCATTCACATCGGCAGGTATGGATTCATCTTCAGACTGGAGATTCAAGACTCACCTTGCTAACCTCCCAATCTACTATGAGTACAAGGCAGACGGTATTACATCTACAGACGCTATCAAGGTACATACCTTGACAACTACAAGAACATCTTTGATCTTTACATCACAGATTCAACTTGTGCTCCGACTGATCTTGCAAACAAGACAGCTACAGACGCTGTAACAGAGTTACATCAGGCGAGGCTGTATTCTATCAGAACGGTACTTGGGAATACACAGGTATTAAGGACGCAGGTCTTACAGACGACGATCTCGGTATGCTCCCGATTTACATCGGTGTTGACGGCGAAGAGAACCAGGGACTTTGCACAGGTTCTGAGAACTACTGGTGTGTAAACAAAAACGCAAGTGAAGATGACATCAACGCTACACTTGATTTCGTAAACTGGTGTGTAACAAGCGAAACAGGTACAGCTGCAATGGCTGACAATATGGGCTTTGTAATTCCTTTCAAGAACGCTAAGGAAGCTACAAATGTATTTGTAAAGGCTGATGCTGAATACACAGCAGCAGGCAAAACTCCGGTAAGTTGGAACTTTACAACAATGCCAAGTGAAGACTGGAAAAACGGCGTAGGTACAGCTCTTACACAGTATGCAGCAGGCACAGGCTCATGGGACGATGTTAAGACAGCATTCGTACAGGGCTGGGCTACAGAATACGCTAAGGCTAACGGCTAATCCGTAAATCCATTAATCATTAAAGGTTAAAATGTATGGCAGGGGAGGCGGCATCGTCTTCCCTGTTTTTTTGACAGAAAGTTTGACAGAAAGGTAAAAATATGTTTAAAAAACGCAGCAGAAAAATATATTTTCTTGTTTTTGTTGTGCCTACTCTTATTGCTTTTATGATCGGCTTTATATACCCATTCTTTCAGGGCATATACCTTTCGTTCTGTAAATTTCGTACAACAAGTAATGCAACCTGGGTAGGTTTTGACAACTACATAAAAGCTTTTCAGAACGAATCGTTTATCCGCTCATTCTGGTTTACCGCACTTTTTGTGGTAGTATCGGTAATTCTCATTAACGCAATCGCTTTCTTTGTCGCCTATGCTCTTACGCTTGGCATAAGAGGCTCAAATGTTTTCAGGACCGTGTTCTTTATGCCAACCTTATTGGCGGTATTATTCTCGGTTACATTTGGAAACTTATATTTGACGGTATTTTACAGAATTTCGGCACAAACATTGTGCTTGATGCTAACTTCGGCTTTTGGGGACTTATAATTCTTATGTGCTGGCAGCAAGCCGGATATATGATGATTATTTACATAGCCGGTTTCCAAAGCGTTCCGTCCGACCTCTATGAAGCAGCAAAAATAGACGGTGCAAACAAAAAGCAGTTACTTACAAATGTAACTCTTCCAATGATGGCTCCATCAATTACAATTTGTACATTCCTTACACTTACAAACTCATTTAAATTGTTTGACCAGAACCTTGCCCTCACAGGCGGTGCTCCGGGCGTCTATCTGAAACAAGCGGTACAATGATTTATCAGACACAGATGATGGCTCTCAATATTTACAACACATTCTACGCTAACCAGAACTCAAGAGGTGTTGGACAGGCTGAGGCTGTAATCTTCTTTGTAATTGTTGTAATTATAGCACTTGCACAGCTTTACTTTACAAGAAAGAGGGAGGTGCAGCAGTAATGGCTAAAGAAACAACTAAAGTTGCTCCTGCAACAAAAGTTAAGGCTAAAAAAGAAAAGCCGCCTAAGAAAAAGCAAACAAAGGGTATGAAAATACTCACAGTTATTTTTTCAATAATTTCTGTATTTTATGTTGCACCTGTTTTTATTGTTCTTATGAACTCGTTTAAAACAAATGCAGGTATCAGTAAGTATCCGTTTGCATTGCCGAATGCAGAAACCTTTTACGGACTTAAGAGCTATATTACAGGTATGTTCTTCGGTAACTTCCCATTTTGGAAAACCATTTTATGCTCACTTTTTATTACCGTTGGCGGTGTATTTCTGATTTTGCTCTGCACATCAATGTGTGCATGGTATTTACAGAGATCAAACTCAATTATCTGCAAAATCATCTACTACTTCTGCATTTTCTCAATGGTAGTACCTTTCCAGATGGTTATGTTTACTCTTGCAAAAACAGCCGACAACCTTCACCTCACAAACCCTGTAGGTATTCTTGTAATTTACCTCGGTTTCGGTGCAGGTCTTGCGGTATTTATGTTCTCGGGGTTTGTAAAATCAATTCCGATTGAAATTGAAGAGGCAGCCGATGTTGACGGTGCAGGCCCGCTAAAAACTTCTTCGGCATAGTTCTTCCGATTATGAAACCGACATTTATTTCGGTTGGTATTCTCGAAACAATGTGGATCTGGAACGACTATCTTCTCCCTTATCTTATTCTTGATAAGTCGCTTTACAAAACCATTCCTATTCATATTCAGTATCTTAACGGCAGCTACGGTCACACAGACACAAGTGCCATTATGGCGCTTATTGTGCTAAGTATTATTCCGATAATTATTTTCTACTTTGCTTGTCAGAAATATATCATCGAAGGCGTTGTAGCCGGTGCCGTAAAGGGTTAAAAATTTTTCAGGACATTTCCAATGTGGAAATGTCCTGAATTTTTTAAATTTTCGTTGCTGAAATAACAACGGTCTGCAAAGTGGCAAACAGTACTTTTTGCACATATTTTAAGAGGAAAGAAGATGTACTCTTTGAATTGAGCGAAGAGGCTTTCGGCAGTATTTTATTATGTTTTCAAGCAAACATATCAATTCTACAACAAAACAAGCGACAGTCTGATTCTCTGTTGCTTGTAATTACACTTTATTCGATTTTTTCCGGGTTACCCCAACTATTGACATTAAGCCGTAAAAGTTTTATAATCGTTTAAACTATTCAGATACATATAGCAAAGCCGAACTCAATCAAGAGCTCGGCTTTATTTTAATTCTTCTGATTTTGTCTTAGTGTACCGTTGCGATAGGCTTTTATTAGGTCTTTTAAATCTTTAATATTCTCTCTGATTTTTTTGCCGTTGTCGGTGTCCCCCACAAGTATTCGCTTTTGGCTTACTTCAGTTGCCACCTGATTGGTCTGCATATCTCTGCCGCTGCGGATTGTGTAATCAACCGATTTAAACGGCTCGTGCGCCGTCAGCATTAAGCCATAGGAATTATAAATCAGCGTATAGCCTGCAATTCCCGTCACCTTATGGTATGGCTGAGAAAATCCTCCGTCAATTATAATCACCTTGCCGTTGCATTTAACAGGACTTTCGCCCTCTGTATGGTGAATAGGCACATGACCGTTTATAATATGAGCATTGTCGCCCTTTATACCAAACATTTTAAAAATTCTGTCTACAACCTCTTCATCATTAAAGAGTCTGTAATAAACATCTTTTATTTCTTTATGGGTGCTCTCTCTGCGATAAAATACCTTTCAAATGTAGTCATTTTATCCCTGCCGTACAGCGGAGAATCCGCACCGTTCCACAAGAACCACAAAATGTCCCTGCCCACTCGCTTTTCTTCTTCATTCACGGAGAAAAACGCTTTTCTGGCGCAGCGCTCAAGTTCATCGTAAAGTTCTTTTCCGCATAAATCTTCACCAAAAAGATTTATATTTCTGAAACTGCCGTCCTCATTCATCGGAATACAACCGTGGAAAAGCAGATTATTATTGCAAACCTTATAAAGACTTCCTTTTTGCAAAAGTAAATTAATATGTGATTTCAGCTTTGAACAGTTCACAAATGAATTGCATAGCTTTGCAATTACCGACTGTTCTTCACTTGTAAGCTCATAAGGATTATTAAAATCAATTGTCGGGAAATATCGGTCAAGCATAGGATATTCCTTACCGTCAATTGTAACCGTTCCTTTGTCTGCGTCAATTTTGTCAAGCAAGCGTCTGTTATCCATATTATACTCGGGATGTTTTGCTATTAACTGTCCCTCAAGTTTAAACTGAATAATCGTAATCGCCTTGTGCATTTTCATTGCGAGCACAGTTTGAGTATCCATTTCACTGCCGTGGCGACTGCGAATTGTAAACTGAGCGCACGGATCGTCTGCATAGGTCTCCATTGCAAACAGTACAAGCGGCATCATACTGATTCCGTAACCGTTTTCAAGCACGGAAAGATTATCGTACAAAAGGCTTGTACGCACAATATTGGCAATGCAAGCAGGCTGACCCGCAAAAGCACCCATCCACAATACATCGTGATTTCCCCACTGAATGTCAAGCGAATGATAATTCATCAGGCTGTCCATTACAAAATGCGAGCCGTAGCCTCTGTCATAAATATCGCCGATAATATGCAGATGGTCGATAACAAGCCTTTGAATAAGGTTTGACATCTCAACTATAAACTCGTCCGCACAACCTATCTCTATAATTGTATTTATAATTTCATCATAATAAGCCTTTTTATTGAGAACTTCTTTTTTCTCGGTAATAAGCTCCTCAATAACATATCTGAAATTTTCAGGCATAGCTTTTCTGACCTTTGAGCGTGTGTATTTTGAAGATACAATCTGACACACAGACACAAGTCTGTACAGCGTTGTGCGATACCAACTGCTGTCGCTCTGCCTGATTTTTTACATACTGTAATTTTTCTGACGGATAATAAATAAGTGAAGCCAAATCTTCTTTTTGGTCTTCAAAAAGAGTATCGCCGAAGACATCGTCAATCTTTTTCATCACAGCGCCCGACCCGTTGCGCAGTACATGGGCAAAGGCTTTGTATTCGCCGTGAATATCAGACAAAAAATGCTCTGTTCCCTTTGGCAAATTTAAAATTGACTGCAAATTAATAATTTCCGTTGCAGCACTGTCTATGGTCGGATATTGCTTTGAAAGACATTCCAAAAATCTTATTTTTTCCATAAATTCACCGCCAATTTCATTATACCCATATTATATATTCAATTCTTGCATAATTCAATATTTTTATAAAAATCAATAAATCTGTTATGCCGAAAGTCAATAGCAAACGCTTTAGATTTTACAATTTGCATTATTCAGGATATTGAACAAAATCAATATAAAATGTATAATAAAATAAAATTCAACAATACTTGGAGGCATACAATGTCTGAAAAAAGAAAATACACACTCGGAGAAGAAATTTTTAACTCTGTATCGCACGGTGTGGGCGCTTGCCTGTCTGTTGCCGGAACAGCAGTAATGATAGTCGCCTCGGTAATCCACACCGATGTATGGGGAATTGTCAGCTCGTGTATATACGGTGCTTCGCTGATCATTCTTTACACAATGTCAACTCTTTATCATTCGTTTACAAACAAAAAAGCCAAGGCTTTTTTCAGAATAATGGACCACAATACAATTTTTCTGCTGATTGCGGGAACATACACACCCATTACGCTTTACTATCTGCAAGGCGCAGTAGGTTGGATATTATTCGGAATAGTGTGGGGTGCGGCAATATTCGGAATTGTAATGAATTCAATTAACCTTGAAAAAGCACGAATACCGTCAATTTTCTGCTATGTGGCAATGGGATGGGTAATAATCTTTGCCATAAAACCGCTTATTGCATCAATGCCGAGTATTTCACTTGTATTTTTAATAATCGGCGGAGCTTTCTATACACTCGGAATTATATTTTACGCAATAAAAAAGGTAAAATACTTTCACTCAATATGGCATCTCTTCACCATTGCAGGCAGTGTTTTTCACTACTTTGCAATCTTACTCGGATTCTGGAATATATAACAAAAAGCGACTGTCTGCGGGCAGTCGTTTTTCATTGAAGCAGCGTTTGCAAACCGATAATTAATCCTATATTTTTCGGCTCTATGTCAATAGTTGGGGTAAATCCGAAAATAAGAAGATTCTTTATCAAAAGTTGGGGGAAATTAAGATTTTCGCACAAATTAAGCGAAATAATTTTTAAATTCAGGTCAAGCCTTTTACCTTTTATAATTGCTCGATAAAACAATTTGCTAAATCATAATAACTCAACCGTTAATGAATAACCGTTACTCTTCTTCCGGGTAGGTCATTCCCCATTCTTTGCGAATATCGGTCATAATTTTCATTACATCTCTTGTAAAATCAAGGTGCATTAAGTCAGCGTTACCTGCAACCGTTTGCTCCATATCTTCAACTTCATAAAGCAGGGCATTCTTGGTTTCGCCCTCACTTACAGTTTCTGTATGTCCGTCATCTGTGTATGTTATAACCGCTTTCTGTCCTCTCGGATATTCAAAAATTTCAACATATCCTTTGTCAAAAGCAATTGTGCCACGCTTTGGCTGTTTTGCGTGCAGTGAAAGTATCACAGACGCCATCTCTTCCTCTTTGTTTTTAAGAAGAATACTTGCCTGTTCGTCAACTCCCGTTTGCGCATATTTGACTTGTGAGAGCACTTCGTTGGGGCAAGAGGTCATAAACCATCTTACAAAAGAAAGCGCATATACACCAATATCAAGCATTGCACCGCCCGCAAGATTTCTGTTAAAAAATCTGTTTTTCATATTATATTCTTTGTAACTGCCAAAATTCATCTGCAAAAGTCTTAACTCTCCCAAATCGCCCGACTGGATTTTTTCGTTGAGCGCTTTATAAATCGGCATATGGTAAATTGTCATAGCCTCGGCAAGCACAACATTATTTTCCTTTGCAAGCTTTATTGCCTCTTCAAGTTCTTCCGAATTAAGCGTTATTGATTTTTCGCAAAGCACATGCTTTTTCGCTTTCAGCGCCTTTCTTAAATAAGAAATATGTGTATTATGCGGTGTAGAAATGTAAATAATATCAACATTTTCATCTTCAAACAGCTCGTCAATGCTGTTATAAACCTTTTCAATACCGTACTTTTCGGCAAAAGCAACCGCTTTTTCGTGAGTTCTGTTTGCCACAGAGTACAGCTTTTGTCCACGGCTCTGCATTGCTTGCGCAAGCTCGTTTGCAATTACACCGCAACCAAGTGTTGCCCAATTAAATGTCTTCATCATCACCAGCTCCGTTTCATAATATAATACTTTCGTATTACAAAATCAGTATAGCATTACAAACAGCAATTGTAAATGTAGCTGATGTTAATAATAAGTCAAATTTTGCTTTTTTATTTATAATAATTAACGAAGATGTAATTACAACTTCCACACCTTCTCCGATAGAGCAAACCGAAGCAAAAGAAAATGCTTATTATGACTTTTGGGGCCTTGAATAAAATCAATCCGCTAAAATAATTTAACCTAAAACCTAAAACCGCCGCTCAGATTTTTACTGAGCGGCGGTTTACTGTCTTAATTATTGATATTGTTTTGAATATTTGGATAATATTTTTAGAATCACATATTATTCCATTCACGCATAACCTTTCTTAATTTTAAATCAATATCAATTCTTGTCTGCCGACATTCATCGGCATGCTCTTTAGCTGATTTAAAAATAAATTTCATAACAAATTTTGAAAAGCCCGGCACAAGTAATTTAATTAATGTTTCAGGGAACACAAAATGAGTGCCGTATTTGTACACAAGCACCTCGTAATCACACTTATGAGGCGTTTTCTTTAATCGCTCGTCCATTCGTCTTATATACTTTCCCGTATTCCATAAAGTATCGTCATCTGCGCCGATTAAACATAACTTTCCGCAAATATTTTCAACCTTAATCATTTCTTTTTCGGTGAGATTATACGCTTTTTCGGAATCATCAAAAAGTTTTCTTGAACACAGAATATTGCCTGTTCCTTTTGTTTCCTGTTCTATCACTTTCCAATAATCAGGGTGTTTATACACAAAAGGCATATAATCAAGAGGTTTTCCATGCCACGATAATGTAGATTCACCCTCAATAGGCCATTCTTTACAGCCATCTTTATTACCTTGCATAAACCCCTGCCATACGAAGTCGCTTGGCGTCATTGCAACAGTTAAAGTAATATCAGAAAAATAAGATGCCGCCACCAAAGCAAGCATAAGCAACATACAGACAAAAATAAAAATCCGTCCTCAATGAGAACGGGATTTTGGTGGGAGAAGGTGGATTCGAACCACCGAAGTCAGTGACAACAGATTTACAGTCTGCCCCCTTTGGCCACTCGGGAATTCTCCCATATGTAAAGCCTACTGCCTAAACAGTAGCTTTTTTGGAGCTGGTGGACGGACTTGAACCCCCGACCTGCTGATTACAAATCAGCTGCTCTACCAACTGAGCTACACCAGCGTTTCATCAAGTCGTCTTGTCTCAGCGACTTATTTAGTATACCTCACACCGGTGTATTTGTCAATAGGTTTGTCCGAAATTATTGCATTTTATTTTTCCGGTCGATCGAATCCGACACCTGCTGCAGAACGGTCAGCAGCGCGCTCGACAAATCCGGATAACGCCGTGCAATCTCGCTCGGGCGAGCGGCATCCGCCGGATATTCTCCTGCGTCAGACCGCAGCCTTCCTCGCCGTTGGCCGCCAGACGGATTTTCAGCTCATGCTCCTTCATGCGGGCATCGCACAGGTACTCGAAGCGATCCTGTGGCGCTCGGAACACCGCATCCACACCGGCCGGGGTCGGCCATGTAGAGATAGCGATACACCTTGTAGATCGCAACCGCGAAATACGACTCGATCTCGCGCGAAAGCTGCTTGCTCTCGAGCGATTCGGCAACCTGCAGCAGCAGGGCTGCCGCCTGCACGATCTGGCTGTGCTCCGTCTCGGTGGCCGTTCCCTCCATGCGCTCGGCAGGCACAGCAGAGCCGTCACGCGCCATCGAACGCCGAGCAGGTAGTCACAGGACACGCGTAATAATCCGCCGCACGCACAACAAAAGACAGACCGGGTTCGCGCAGTCCGTTCTCATAGTGGCTGAGAAGCGCCTGCGAAACGCCGAGGTCGCCCGCTGCCGCTCTTTGACTTATTTTCTTTTCCCGTCGCAGCAGAGCGAGTGTGCGCGAAAAATCACTGGCCATATCTTTTTTTACCCCTGTGGCAGGCGGTGCTTGCAGACACCTGCCGCTTATTATACTTTTATATTATACCCGCTGTATTAGCGTTTGTAAAGTACAGAAAAAGACGAAAACCCACGGCTTTCGACACTTCCTCCCATTTCTCATGCGAAAATCCTGTATTTTGTTGCCGGAGCGCCGCGGCGACAACTATATATAGGGTCGGCTCGCTCTGCAAAAATTTTGCCGCGGCGGGGGGATAAGAGTGACAATCTGCGCGGAACGTGGTATACTTTATACTGTACTATTATACAGCCGCCCGCTTATGCCGGACGGCATTCGGACAGAACACGGCATTTTTGCCGCAAACGGAGGAAAAACAGTTGCTTTACGAGCTAATTCTGCGCGGAG
>ENA-OQCN01000141-OQCN01000141.1-human-gut-metagenome-genome-assembly--contig:-NODE-141-length-35706-cov-2.741083_pt1 | contig 35706 bp, 45 predicted proteins | sample MGYA00242497_ERZ504576 | MGnify/ENA primary metagenome ERZ504576 (study PRJEB26092, sample SAMD00036296) | human gut metagenome | host: Homo sapiens | study: EMG produced TPA metagenomics assembly of...
CTTTATACTCATCTTCAAAAAAGCCAACTAAATCCAGAATAAATTTCTCGCCGTCATTGTGCAGTTTCTCCGATGCCTCAAAAAGTTCATCCATACCCTTTTCTTTCATAATTCTGCAAGATATAAAAATCTTGGCGGTTTATTATGCGGATATGGTTGGTAATTATATATTTCCAAATTTATGCCTGCACCGTTTAATACGGTTTCTTTTTCAGGTTGTATGATTTTTCTGCTTTTAAATTCATCAGCATTAACCTGATTTTTCAAAAAATACAGTTTGTACTTTTTTAAAAGCGGTTTTATACAATAAAGTAACAAATTGCGCAAGACCTTTTGTTTGAAAAGCTGTTCCTAAGCCCTGAACATTAGCATAAAAAGGAATTTTTAGCTTAGAACACATTAGTCCGCCATAAATATTAGGCTTAATTGAATATGTTATAACTAAATCTGGTTTTTCTTCTTTTAGCATTTTCTTATAAAAATTAATTAAAGAAAGATCGGTAAAAGGATTTATACCTCTTCGCTCCATTTTTGTTTCTATACAGTGCAAACCCATATTCATAAAATCTTCATGATGACCGACAAAAGGCATACTTAATATTACCTCATTATTCTTCATCAACTCTTCAATTAACTCTTTCCTGAAACGATAAAGCATATAAGAATGGTTAGTCAGAATCAAAATTTTCTTTTTCTTATTGCTCATCACTCATAGCTCCTGTTCCGCCTTCCACTACTCCCTCGTGTTTAAGCTGACAACTGTCATAAACAAACACTTAACATCAAACGCAAAGCTCAAATTATCATAATAAACCTTGTCCATCTGTACTTTTTCAGGTATAGGAAGTTCATCTCTTCCGTTAATCTGAGCCCAACCGGTCAACCCAGGGGTTAAATTGTTAATGTTATATTCATCTCTTTCAGCTATTAAATCATCTTGATTCCACAGTGCAGGTCTAGGTCCTATAACACTCATATCACCTATAAATATATTGAAAATTTGCGGCAATTCATCTAAACTTGTTTTTCTCAGAAATTTGCCAACTTAGTGATATATTGTTCCGGATTTTTTAACAAATGAGTAGGACAATCTTTCGGAGTATCAATTCTCATTGTTCTGAATTTAAGTATATTAAAATATTTTTTATCTTTTCCGATTCTCTTTTGCTTAAAGAAAATCGGGCCTTTACTTGTACATTTTATAACTACACAAATCGGTAAATAAACTATTGAGAGAAATACAATTGCCATAAAAGAGCATATAACATCTAAAATTCTCTTAATTATTCTATTGTAAATTGTTTTTTCTCTGTTCATAATTAATACCTCTTAATATATGCACACACTTCACACTATATTTTATTCATAATTATATCACATAAAGTTCAATATATCAACAAAAAAGCTTATTTAAGATTAATATAACTAATAAATTGGCACTTTTCTTTAATATATGCATATTGACCAATATAAATTTGACTATTTTGCATTTTTTTACAAAATCATTGTTAATTTGCAAGAAAACCTACAATTAAATTTGATTATAGTACACAAAATTTTGGGTTCAGCTTTATTTGCAAAAACAGCAGTAATCCTTGCCCCTGAGAGATTGAAAACAAATACCAACCAATCAGGAGTTCTGCAAATCATAGAGTGCTTTTAAAATATTTTAATATTTTTAGGGGTCATATCATCTACAATATTATTTTATATTATATTAAATTATTGCGATATAAAAAATCTTATATAAATGCTATAAATCATAGTCTATACCACTATCCGATCTCGGCAACCGTTTTATCATAGTTATCTAATAAAATATAATTATGTTTAAATATTTGCTTATCTCAATTTGCAATACATCTCTCGACCTAATAAACAAAACACTTAGGCTGAATTGCACTTTCATCACCAATAATAGCTATTATATAGTTTCACGACAAAGTTTCTTTCAGCACTTTAATATAACATATTAGCTAAATTTTCGATATTTTTCCTCTAATTAATTGCAATATTCTATATCAATATGGTATAATTTTAAATACATACTACCTAATAAAAGCTGCAGCAGGTGATTAACTTGAACGAAAATGAAAAACTTTTAAAAGCAAAATCATATCTTGACAAACTCGCCAACTGAATAAATCCAATAACCAATGAATTGGCGTCAGAAAACGATACTATAAATAATATACATATTTCATGATGTCTTTTTTATGTTTCCGATGTGCTTAGAAATTTAATTGAAAATAACAACAATCCGCAAAAAAAGAAAAACAGTAAAATTCCCTTTTCTGTTACACCGCAGCAATTAGCAGATTATGTTTTTGATGATAACCCAATTACAGTTACCGAAATTACCAAAAAGCTTAACAATTTGATTGATACCGAGAAAATGAAAAGGAATTAAAACAACAAGCATAACTAATTGGCTTATAAAAATTAATATGCTTGAATATCTTGCCGACGAAAACGGTAAAAATCATAAAATCCCAACTGAAAACGGTATTCAACTCGGCATCACAACACAGGAACGCTTGAGGATGTACGGTTCATATAAAGTCGTTTTATATGACAGCAATGTCCAACAATTTATACTTGACAATATTAGAACACAATTGCGTATTACAACACTCAAAAGGAAATCATATAATTTTAATACGGGGGCAACATATGAAAAAAGTACACTTGCCAATAATTTCATCTATTATCTTTTTTGCGGGTTCAGCGGTGCGGTAATAGCCTGTATAGTATGGCTGTTTCTTAAATTAATGAGCCTTGGAATCAGCTTTATATGGGGAACTGTTCCGTCAAATATCAATTTTACATATTATCCTCTTGCAGTTTGTACAATCGGCGGAATACTTCTTGGAATATATCAAAAAATCTCAAAAGCAGTCCCCGACGAGCTTGAAGAAGTAATGAAAAAAGTTAAGCGAGATAAATTTTATCCGTACAATAAAGTGCTGTTGCTTTGTATTTCCGCACTTATTCCACTGCTTTTCGGCGGCAGTATCGGACCGGAAGCAGGACTTACAGGAGTTATTGTCGGACTTTGTTACTGGGCAGGCAATCATATGAAGAATGCAAAAAGTAAGATACCCGAACTTATGCAAACAGGTGTGAGCGCCACATTAACGGCTATTTTTTATGCACCGCTTTTCGGTCTTGCCGCAGCAAATGAAGAACAATTAGATACCCAAGACAAAGCAACCGATATACGCACAGGCAAATTAATTTCAAATATCGTAGCTGTGCTGTTTGCAACAGGAACAATATTTTTACTGAATCAAGCTTTCGGCGGCAGTATGGGATTACCGAGAATAGGCGAATACAACATTACAAATACTGAAAGACTATGGGGTATTCCTCTTGCACTTCTCGGCACTTTAGCTGGACTTTTATTTATAATATCAGAAAAACTGCTCAAAATTTTATTTGATAAATTCAGAGCAGTTTAGGAATAATAATAAGCACCACACTCGGCGGAATTATTCTTGGAATTTTCGGTACATACCTTCCGCTTGTAATGTTTTCGGGTGAAGACAGCATTAACGAGATAAATAACGGTATTGGAGAATTTGCGCCGTGGATACTGATAATTTCAGGATTATTAAAACTTGTAATAACAAATGTTTGCATTAAATCAGGGTGGAAAGGCGGTCATTTCTTCCCCGTTATTTTCTGCGGAGTGAGTATCGGCTTTGGTGTAGCCCTACTTATGGGACTGGATACCGCATTTTGCGCAGCAGTAATTACCGCCGCACTTCTCGGTGTTACAATGCGAAAACCTCTTGCAGTAACCGTACTTCTCCTACTCTGCTTCGACGCAAGAATTCTTCCATGGATTTTGCTTGCGGCTTTTTTGAGCAGTTTGGTGGTAGGGAAAGTATTAAATAAAAATAAACATCAAAACAAATAAATAGCAAAAAATGTGGGATAATCAAAAGTAAATATTGAAAAGAGCATAGGAAGCTCCAAAATTGTAGTTGACAAGACAAACAACGGAGAAGAGAAACCTATGCTCTTTTGATGACATCAAAGTCGAATTTTAAAGTAAAGGATTTCAAGGAACACATATAGGAATCAGCCTAATAAAGATAAAAGCGTACTGTTTTTGGAGAGCGTAAGGTCAACGCAGTCAATCCGATGTCCTTATTGCAGAGGCAGTGTATATATTTATGAAAACGGACAAGTCAAACTCAAAGATATTCCATTACAGAAAAATGACTGCATTCCTACCTTTCGGTTAGAATGCAGTCATTTTTTATTTGGGCTGTTCTTTTACAGCACCTTTAAAATTCAAATAATCACTATACTTTGGCAGAAATAAAATTACTTAGAAAGTAACTTCTTAATTCTTTCAACTGCCTCAATTGTGTTTTCTCTGTCACCGAATGAAGTAAGACGGAAGTAACCTGCACCGTTCTTACCAAAGCCCTCACCCGGAGTACCTACTACATTAGCCTCGTTAAGAAGGAGGTCAAAGAATTCCCAGCTGCCCATACCATTAGGCACTTGAGCCAAATATACGGTGAGTTCTTACCGCCTGTATAATAAATGCCGAGTTCATCCATAGCTGATGAGATAATTCTTGCATTATCCTGGTAGTAAGAAATATTCTCCTTAATCTGCTTCTGACCCTCTTCACTGAATACAGCGGCAGCTGCACACTGTACAGGCCAAGAAACGCCATTAAACTTAGTTGCCTGACGGCGATACCAAGTATTGTAGATGTTGTGACCGTCACGCTCAAGCTCTCTCGGAATGATTGTGTAGCCGCATCTTGTACCTGTAAAGCCTGCTGTCTTTGAAAGTGAGCACATCTCAATTGCGCACTTTCTTGCACCCTCAATTGCGAAAATTGAACGAGGGAGAGCCTCTGTAATAAATGCCTCATATGCTGCATCATAGAGAATGATAGCGTCATTCTTGATTGCATAGTCAACCCACTGCTTTAACTCGTCAGCTGTATAGGCTGAACCTGTTGGGTTATTAGGTGAACAGAGATAGATGATGTCAGCCTTTACATTCTCATCAGGAAGAGCCGCAAAGTTATTCTCACGGTTTGAGTTAGCATAAACAATCTTTCTGCCTGCCATAATGTTTGAGTCAACATATACAGGGTAAACAGGTCGGTAACGAGAACAACATTATCCTTGCCGAAAATGTCACCGATATTGCCGCAGTCTGACTTTGCGCCATCGGACACAAAGATTTCGTTTGCATCTACTGTTACGCCAAAACTTGCATAATAGTTAGAAATAGCCTCTCTGAGGAATGCATAGCCCTCATAATCAGGATAGCCCTTAAAAGTATCCTTATGTGCAAGGTCTTCCGCACCTTTCTTCATAGCCTCAATTACAACAGGAGCAAGCGGAAGTGTTACATCGCCGATACCGAGCTTAATTACCTTCTTGTCAGGGTGTTCCTGCATATACTTATTTGTTCTTGATGCAACCTCTGCAAAAAGATAGTTTGGCACGAGGTTGTCAAAATTTCTGTTAATCTGCATTATTATCAATCCTTTTCTGATATATGGGCAAAAGGTTAGTGACAAATAATTGCCAAAACCGAGAAAATTTCAAAATCACTTATCAAGCGAAGCCTTAATAAACTCTCTGAAAAGCGGATGTGCTCTGTTAGGACGGGACTTAAATTCAGGGTGATACTGAACACCGATGTAGAACTTATTGGCAGGAATTTCAACTGCCTCAACAAGCATACCGTTAGGTGATGTACCTGTAATAATCATACCTGCCTTTTCAATTTCTTCTCTGTAATCATTATTAAATTCATAACGATGACGGTGGCGCTCCTGTACTTCAGGCTTACCGTAAGCTCTTTCCATAATTGAGCCTTTCTTGATAACGCAAGGATAAGCACCGAGGCGCATTGTACCGCCCATATCTTCAATACCGAGCTGTTCGGGCATAAGGTCGATTACATTGTGCTTGCCCTCCGGAGCAAACTCACCGCTGTTTGCATCCTCATATCCGAGTACATGCTTAGCAAATTCAATTACTGCTGTCTGCATACCAAGGCAGATACCGAGGTACGGAATATCGTGCTCACGAGCATATTTGGCAGCCATTACCTTACCTTCAACACCTCTGTTGCCAAAGCCGCCCGGAACAAGAATACCGTCAACATCGCCTAAAAGGTCATCTGCCGAATACTTTGTGATAAGCTCACAGTCAACCCACTTGATTTCAACATCAGCGGAATTTTCGTAACCTGCGTGACGAAGTGCCTCGGCTACTGAAAGGTATGCGTCGTGAAGTGCAACATATTTACCGCAAAGAGCAATTTTGCATTTCTTTGAACGGTTATTGATTCTTTCAAGCATTTCTTTCCACTCTGTAAGGTCAGGTGTTTTGTCTGTAGCTATGTTAAGTTCACGGCAAACTACATTTGAGAAGTTGCTCTCTTCAAGCATAAGCGGTGCCTGATAAAGAGTCGGAAGTGTAATGTTCTCAATTACACAGTCAGGCTTTACATTACAGAACAAAGCAATTTTCTTAAAGATACTCTCTTCAAGCGGTTCGTCACAACGAAGAACAATAATATCAGGGTTGATACCGAGTGAACGGAGTTCCTTAACCGAATGCTGTGTCGGCTTTGATTTATGCTCTTCACTGCCCTTAATGTACGGAACAAGTGTAACATGAATGAAAATACTGTTTTCTCTGCCAACTTCAAGCGAAACCTGACGGATTGACTCAAGGAAAGGCTGGCTTTCAATGTCGCCTACTGTACCGCCGATTTCTGTAATTACAATATCGGCGTCAGTCTTTTCACCTACATTGTAGATAAAAGACTTGATTTCATTTGTAATGTGTGGGATTACCTGTACTGTTTTGCCGAGGTAATCGCCGTGACGCTCTTTTTCAAGTACATTTGAATAAACCTTACCTGTTGTAAGATTTGAATACTTGTTGAGGTCTTCGTCAATAAAACGCTCATAGTGACCGAGGTCGAGGTCGGTTTCTGCGCCGTCCTCTGTTACATAAACCTCGCCGTGCTGATACGGGCTCATTGTACCCGGGTCAACATTGATGTACGGATCAAGTTTTTGAGCGACTACCTTAAGGCCTCTTGCCTTAAGGAGTCTGCCGAGAGAAGCTGCTGTAATACCCTTACCAAGACCGGATACTACGCCGCCTGTTACAAATATATATTTTTTAGCTTTTTTTTCAGTATGATTAGCCATAAATTATACCTCAATCTCTCCTTCAAATACTTTTTCGGCGTTACCTGTCATATATACGGTTTCGTCTGTGTAATTGATGACAAGGTCACCGCCCTTGAGCTTGATTTTAATATCGTCGCCCTTTTTGCAGAAGCCGTTTTCACAAGCCGCAACAGCTACCGCACAAGCGCCTGTACCGCAAGCCCATGTTTCGCCAGAACCTCTCTCCCATACTCTCATCTTGATTGTATGGTCGTCAAGAACTGTAACAAATTCTGTATTAACTCTCTCCGGGAAGAGTTTATCGTTTTCAAACATAGGACCAATCTTTTCAATGTCAAGATTGTCAATGTCATCCATAAATACAACGCAGTGTGGATTACCCATAGATACGCAGGTAATGTTGTATTCCTTGTCGCCGATTGTAACAGGCTCGTTTACAATCTTGTCCTTATTCATAGCAACAGGGATTTCCTTTGGATCAAGAATTGCCTTGCCCATATCTACTCTAAGGCTTGTTACCTCACCGTTGGTTGTGTAAGCCTTAAGGCTCTTGATACCTGAAAGGGTTTCAATTGTGATTTCGTCTTTCTCCTTGTAATCAACCATACCGTGGTCATAGAGGAACTTACCCACGCAACGGATACCGTTACCGCACATCTTGCCCTCTGAACCGTCAAGGTTGTACATCTTCATCTTAGCGTCAGCAACCTTAGATGGGCAAACAAGAATAATACCATCGCCGCCGATACCGAAGTGTCTGTCTGAAAGTCTTACAGAGAGAGCCTCCGGATTGTTGATTTCCTGATCAAAAGTGCTGAAATAAATATAGTCATTACCGATGCCCTGCATCTTTGTAAATTTAAGCATTTCTTTTTCATCCCTCATATGGTTAATATCTATAAGCTCTGTACTGTGCTGTGAATAATGGCTCTTAAGGCAATCCGCAAGTGCGTTTGCGGTATCAAGAGCTGTAAGACAAGGAATGTTTCTCTCAACTGTCTTTCTGCGGATTTTAACAGAATCTCTTGACGGAATTCTGCCCTTTGCGGAAGTTGAAATTACATACTGAATCTTACCCGACTCAATAAGTGTGAGTGTGTTGTCTGTCTTGCACTCGTGAATCTTCTTTACGGCAACAGCGTCAATACCGTATTTCTTAAGTACGGCTGCTGTACCTCTGTAGCATAAATCTTAAAGCCGAGGTCATAATACTTCTTGCAATTTCGCCGATTTCTGCCTTATCGGAATTACGAACAGTAATAAATACACCGCCGTTTTTCTTCATCTTGTAACCTGCACCGATAAGTCCCTTATAAAGAGCCTCTTCAAGAGTGCCTGCAACACCGAGAACTTCACCTGTAGACTTCATTTCAGGTCCGAGGTGGTTATCAACATTGATAAGTTTTTCAAAGCTGAATACCGGAACTTTTACTGCAATGTAAGGGCTCTTTCTGTAAAGACCTGTGCCGTAACCCATATCCTTGAGCTTTTCGCCGAGCATTGCTCTTGTAGCGAGGTCAACCATAGGTACGCCTGTAACCTTACTGATATAAGGAATTGTTCTTGATGAACGGGGATTTACCTCAATTACATAAAGCTCGTCATTATAGATAAGGTACTGAATATTTACAAGACCCTTTGTCTGTAACTCAATAGCAAGGTTCTTAGAACTTTCAATGATTGTCTGTGTCATCTTGTCAGAAATATTCCAAGCAGGATATACAGCGATTGAGTCACCGGAATGGATACCGGCTCTCTCAATATGCTCCATAATACCCGGAATGAGAATATCCTCACCGTCACATATAGCGTCAACTTCAAGCTCTGTACCCTGTAAGTATTTATCAATAAGGATTGGGTTCTCTATATTCTGTGCAAGAATAATAGCCATATACTCCTTAACATCAGCCTCGTTAAATGCGATAATCATATTCTGACCGCCAAGTACATAAGACGGACGGAGAAGTACAGGATAGCCGATTGTTTCGGCAACCTCGAGGGCCTCATCGGTTGTCATAACCGTTACGCCTCTCGGACGCTTAATGTGGTATTTCTCAAGGAGTTCGTCAAAACGCTCTCTGTCCTCTGCCATATCAATGGCATCATATGAAGTACCGAGAATATTAACACCGCAGTCGCTCATATGCTTTGTAAGTTTGATAGCTGTCTGACCGCCGAATGCTACTACAACACCGTATGGCTTTTCTGTATTGATGATACCCATAACATCTTCTGTTGTAAGCGGCTCAAAGTAAGTCTGTCGGCAGTGTCGAAGTCGGTAGATACGGTTTCAGGGTTGTTGTTTACGATAACACATCATAGCCTGCCTTTTTAAGTGCCCATACGCAGTGAACCGACGCATAGTCAAATTCGATACCCTGACCGATTCTGATAGGGCTGAACCGAATACGATTACTGTTTTTTATCTGATTTATTATTTTCAATAAACTCTTCTGCCTCGTTTTCCTTATCAAAGGTTGAGTAGAAGTAAGGTGTCTGTGCCTCAAATTCAGCGGCGCAGGTATCAACCATTTTATATACAGGCAAAAGGTTCTTTTCGCATTTCTTACCTGTAATAGCCTCAATAGTTCTGTTGAGGAATCCCATTTTCTTTGCTCTGTAGTAGAGGTCATCTGTAAGCTCGCTGTTTTTAAGCTCATTCTCAACAGCAATGATATTCTTGAGTTTCTCCAAGAACCACTCGTCAATAAGTGTAACTTCGTGAATCTGCTCTACAGTAATGCCTCTCTTGAGTGCCTCATATACGCAGAAAATTCTCTTATCATCGCAAACGCTTAATCTGTCGTAAACAGACGCATTTGAAAGTTGAGCAAATTCCTTATCATCGAGTGTATCGTGAGAAATCTCTGCACCTCTTACAGCCTTCATAATAGCCTGCTCAAATGTAGGAGCAATAGCCATAACCTCGCCTGTTGCTTTCATCTGAGTACCGAGTGTGCGGTTTGCATATACAAATTTATCGAACGGCCATTTTGGGAATTTAACTACAACATAGTCGAGAGCAGGCTCAAAGCAAGCGTATGTTGTACCCGTTACGGCATTCTTGATTTCATTAAGTGTGTAGCCGATAGCAATTTTAGCCGCTACCTTTGCAATAGGATAACCTGTTGCCTTTGACGCAAGAGCAGATGAACGAGAAACTCTTGGGTTTACCTCGATTACGGCATAATCAAATGTTTCCGGATTAAGTGCGAACTGGCAGTTACAGCCACCCTCTACCTTTAAGGCAGAGATAATATCGAGCGCCGCACTTCTGAGCATCTGATACTCTTTATCTGCAAGAGTAACGGTAGGAGCAATAACGATACTGTCGCCTGTATGTACGCCGACAGGGTCAAAGTTCTCCATTGAGCAGACAGTAATAACATTGCCGTCGCTGTCACGCATTACCTCAAACTCTATTTCTTTCCAACCCGAAATACATTTCTCTACAAGAACCTGTGTAATCGGTGAAAGCTCAAGACCGTTTGAAGTAATCTCTCTTAATTCTTCCTCATCATTTACGATACCGCCGCCTGTACCGCCTAGTGTAAATGCAGGACGAATAATTACAGGGTAGCCGATTTCATCTGCAAATTTCACGGCAGACTCAACATCGTTTACAACGAGTGACGGAATAACAGGCTGTCCGATTTCAAGCATTGTATCCTTGAACATCTGTCTGTCCTCTGCCTTGTCGATTGTTTCGGGATTAGCGCCGAGGAGCTGAACTCCGTATTTATCGAGGAAACCTTCCTTTGCAAGCTGCATAGAAAGTGTAAGACCTGTCTGACCGCCGAGTGTGGAAAGAAGCTGTCGGGACGCTCTTTTTTAATAATTCTTTTAACTGTTTCAAGTGTAAGCGGCTCGATATAAATTTTATCAGCCATTGCATTATCTGTCATAATGGTAGCAGGGTTAGAGTTTACGAGAATAACCTCAAGTCCCTCTTCCTTAAGCGCACGGCAAGCCTGTGTGCCTGCGTAGTCAAATTCAGCAGCCTGACCGATTACAATCGGACCCGAACCGATTACCATAACTCTTTTAATGTTGCTTTTAAGTGGCATAAAATCATTCCTTATCCTTATTTAAAAATCAAATTCGTATATAAATTATGGATAGTTTTATTTGTTGTTTTTCATCAAATCAATGAAACGGTCAAACAAAAACGCTGTGTCGTGCGGACCGCCGCAAGCCTCCGGGTGGAACTGAACAGAGAAAGCAGGCATATTTGTATACTTAACACCCTCACAAGTATCATCATTGCCGTTTACAAAACTCTCTACAGCATTTTCAGGCATACTGTCGCTTACAACAGCATAGCCGTGGTTCTGTGAAGTAATGTAAACTCTGCCTGTTTCAACCTCTTTTGCAGGTTGGTTAGCTCCTCTGTGGCCGTATTTAAGTTTTTCTGTCTTAGCGCCCTGCTAAGTGCCAAAAGCTGATGTCCTAAGCAGATACCGAATGTAGGAATTTTATATTCGCAAAGCTTTTTAAGCTCGGCAATAATTGCAGTGTTGTCCGATGGATCTCCCGGACCGTTTGAAAGCATAATGCCGTCAGGATTCATAGCTTTAATCTGCTCTGCTGTTGTATGAGCAGGTACTACCGTAACATTGCAGCCACGCTTAACAAGCTCTCTGCCTATGTTGTGCTTTGCACCGAAATCCATAAGAACAACATTGAGGTCGCCGTTTTCAGCTTTGAATTCTTCTTTTTCGCTGATTGTTGTGCTCTCTACAGCCTGTTCGATTTTATAAGCCTTAATCTCTGCAAGCTCTTCTTCGGTAACTTCGCCCGAATAAGCGATTTTGCAGTTAAGCACACCATACTCACGAACAATTCTTGTAAGCGCTCTGGTGTCGAGTCCGTAGATGCCCGGAATATCGGACTCTTTTAAAAAGGTGTCAAGATCGCCCTCGCAACGGAAGTTAGAGGGAGCTTGGCACCATTCTCTTACAATATAACCTCTAAGTGAGGGCACTTTGCTCTCGAAATCAGAGGAAATTACACCATAGTTACCGATTAAAGGGAAAGTCTGAATAACCACCTGACCGTAATAAGAAGGGTCGGTGAGTGTTTCAAGATAACCGGTCATAGCTGTAGTAAAAACCAATTCTCCCATTGTTTCTTTTTCTGCACCAAATGATTTACCCTCAAAAACAGTTCCGTTTTCAAGTATCAAATATGCTTTACGGCTCATAAATACACATTCCTTTCAGAAATTTTGCATAATTAGTTTTCGTAAGTTTTAATAACCTGCATTGCAATCTGCATTTTGCTCATTCTCATATCCATCGCCTGTTTTTCAAGGTAGCGATGTGCTTCCTGTTCTGTCATATTAAGGCAGGTAATAAGCAGAAGCTTGGCTCTATTTATTATCTTCATATCCTCCACAATATGGCGGAGTTTTTCATTTTCCTCGTTTACGGTCAACATTCTCATTCTGAAACATTCCGTAAACTGCAAATAGTGATGAAACAAATGCTTATTAATAGGTTTGGCTATTACAAGCACACCGTGCTCGGTCAAAGCATCGTTTACATCGTCTGCGTTTTTTTGAGGAACAATAATAACCACGCTTGAACGGGTTACACTCGCAAAATGCATGGAAAGCTCAATACCGCTTTCCTCTGCAAGAGGTGCATTAATACAGATAAGGTCAAACTCATCGTTCTCAACAAGTTTTTTTGCTGTTTTTAGAATTATCAGCAATAGAAATCTGCGTAAAATACTCAATTTTAAGCAGCTGTGAAAGAGCCTCGGCACTTTGCACAGAGTGAGAAATAATTAAAGCTTTTTTCATAACCTTATCACCTCAGTCACTTATCTTCAACATCATATTTTACAAGATTTCGGAGTATTCTAATTTACATAAAGGAATTATAATATATTTTTTTATTAATTTCGACAATTACAATTCTTGTATCGCAAAATAGTTACATAAAAATTAAAAAACGATGAAAATTATAAAGCATTTACAAAAAGGCTGTTTCATTTGTGAAGATGAAACAGCCCCGTTGCTGTGAAATAAAATTTTAATCAAATTTGACAAAAACAAAATCTTATTTTTCGCCTTTGCTCAAAAGCATTCTGTCATTTTCAAGTTTAGAACCGCTCGCCTTTTCAAACTTCTGCAAGAGGTCGTCAACGGTGAGTTTTTTCTTTTCTTCACCTGAAATATCAAGTATAACCTTTCCGTTGCCCATCATAATAAGGCGGTTACCGTGCACAATCGCATCGTGCATATTATGTGTAACCATAAGGCTGTAAGGTTATTTTCGGCAATAATCTTATCGCTCAGTTCAAGCACCTTTGCCGCAGTCTTAGGGTCAAGCGCCGCTGTATGCTCGTCAAGAAGCAAAAGTTTAGGCTTATTGATTGTAGCCATTAAAAGGGTGATTGCCTGGCGCTGTCCGCCCGAAAGAAGACCTACCTTTGATGTCATTCTGTCCTCAAGACCGAGTTCAAACTGCTTTAAAAGTGTTCTGTATTCTTCTTTTTCGGATTTCTTAACTCCCCAGCTAAGACCTCTTTTCTTGCCTCTTCTTGCCGCAAGAGCAAGGTTTTCCAAAATTTCCATATCGGCAACAGTACCTGTCATAGGGTCTTGGAAAACTCTGCCGAGATACTTTGCCCTTTTATGCTCGGGAAGTCCCGTTACATCTACGCCGTCAATAAGAATCTGACCGCTGTCAACAGGCCATACACCGCAACGGCATTAAGGGTAGTTGACTTACCCGCACCGTTGCCGCCCGATTATTGTACAGAAATCGCCTTCGTTTAAGTGAAGTGTTACACCGTCAAGTGCGACCTTCTCATTTATTGTGCCTTTATTAAAGGTTTTGTGAATATTAATAATATCAAGCATTGTCACTGCCTCCGTTTGCCTTGTTAGCCTTTAAATTCATTTTAGCTACCTTTTTAAAGGAGGTTTTACTCTTCTTTTGTAAATAAGGTACTGCAAGGAAGATTGCAACTATAATTGCTGTGAAGAGCTTTGTATCGTCTGTCGGCATCTTGAGCCAAAGAACAATACCCATTGCAATATAATAAAGAATACCGCCCACAATAACGAAGAGCATTTTTACAACAAAGTTCATACGCTTACGGAAGATAGCCTCGCCGAGGACTTCACCGATAATAACTGCGGCAAGACCGATTACGATAGCGCCTCTGCCCATATTGATGTCTGCAAAACCCTGGTACTGTGCAAAAAGTGAGCCTGCAAGAGCAACAAGACCGTTTGAAAGCGCAAGTGCAATTACTTTTGCGACATTGATATTAATGCCCTGTGCCTTACTCATAGCAGGGTTTGAACCTGTTGAACGGATTGTAGAGCCCTGTTCTGTTCCGAAATACCAATACATAGCCGCAATAACAATAGCCGCAATTCCGAGGGCGATGATAATTGATAAATTAATATCGCTTGCGGAAATTACAAGCGCATAGTTTCTGTAGCTGATAGGAAGATTTGACCTTCCCATAATGTTCAAGTTGATTGAATAAAGCGCAATCTGCGTAAGAATACCTGCAAGAATATCGGGAATACCGAGCAAAGTATGTAAAAGTCCCGTTATAAGACCTGCCGCAATGCCCGCAAGAATAGCAACTATAAGCGCTACCCATACAGAACAGCCGTTAATAAGCATAACAGCGGTAACCGCACCGCCTGTTGCAAAAGAACCGTCAACACTAAGGTCGGCAAAATTCAAAAGTTTGTAGGTAATAAAAACACCAAGACCCATAAGTCCCCAGATAATACCCTGCGCAATATTACCCGGCAAAGCCGCAAGAAAGTTTGCAGGATTAAGAGAACCGAAGTATTCTGCTAAAAATTCCATAAAAACCACCAATACATAAAAGATTGGGGTGTCGCTTTCACGGCACCCCACCGTTTTTTAATTTATAAATTAAGGATTATTACTCCTCAATAGCCTCGTAATCGTCAGGAATTGTAATTCCGTAAGCATCGCAACGGCTCTTTACATATTTCTTGGTAACATTAGGAGCTGACTCAACTTTTAAAGAAGTTATATCGGCACCGTTTACAAGAATATCATAAGCCATCTCGCCTGTTTTCTGACCAAGTTCATAGTAGCTGATAGAAAGTGTTGCAACACCGCAGCCCTTACAAATACCCTCTTCACCTGCGATGATAGGAGTTTTTGCAGCTGTAGCCGTATTGTCGATAATACCTGTATTTGAAGCCGCTGTGTTATCTGTAGGAATGTAAAGAACATCGTTTTCGTCACAAGCTGTCTTTGCTACAGCCGCAACATCGTTTGAATCTGCAAATGAATATGTCTTTACAGTGTAGCCCGCACTCTCAAAGAAAGGTGTGATTGTATCACTCTGATATTTTGAGTTAGCCTCTGCCGAGCAATAGAGAATACCGATTGTTTTAGCGTCAGGGAAAAGTTCCTTGAGCATATCAGCCTGCTTGTCAAGCGGAGCAAGGTCTGTTGTACCGGATACATTCATACCCGAAACGCCTGTCCACTCTGCCATATCAAGAGCTGTGCCGTAGTCTGTAATCGAAGTACCGAGAATAGGAATAGACGGTGTTGCCGTGTATGCAGCCTGAAGAGCCGCAGTACCGTTACCGAGAATAAGGTCATAATTTGAAGAAACAAACTGGTTACAGATTGTAGCGCAAGTAGCCGAATCGCCCTGTGCGTTCTGCTCGTCAAACTTAACCTTGTCTGCGCCGAGTTTTTCAGTAAGAGTGTCTTTAAAGCCCTTAGTTGCGGCGTCAAGAGCCTCATGCTGAACAAGCTGACAAATACCGATATTATATACTTTGTTTGCGTCTGCCTGTGAAGGAGCAGCTGTTGAAGTTGTTGATGAAGTACCGCCTGTACAGCCTGCGAGTGCAGCTGTTACTGTAAGCGCTGCTGTTGCGGTTGCCAAAATTCTTTTTGTCATTTTCATAAAAATTTGTCCTCCCATTTTCACTTTAGTACTTAAACAAACATATGCTTTAAAGTTTTTATGCGTTAAAGTGAATATCATATATAGTATTATATACCTATTAAACGAATTTTGCAATAGCTAAAAGGTGAATTTATATGTTTTCGATAGTGATTTTATAAAGAATTTGTTTATTTTACCGCTACATTTTCATCACCAAGCTGATGTTTAAGCTCTTTTATCATAACATCATTAAGGCTCACCCACATATTTGCAGGGGCTTTTACCTTGCGTTTTGAATCGGTAAGATAAAAAATAATCGGTGTTCTGCCGTCGAAAATATCCGTAACCCTCTTTGCTCGACGGTACATATCCGTATTAAGGTCATCAATTCTCAAATAAAGTGCCTGCGGTGCATAAGGCTTTTGATATGCGCTTTTATGTTCTGCCGCTGCCCTGTTTTGTTCGTAATTTGCGGCAGACATATTTTTACATTCCTCATTATTAAAGGCTTTTGCAATGCTGTCGCAAATTATTTTCGGTTCTTCGTTTTCTTTAAAATTCAATGTGCCTTTTATAATAACGGGTATGTTTTCATTTAAAAGAATAGTGCTTTTTTCATACACATTCGGAAAAACAACCGCTTCCATTATGCCGTACTTATCTTCTACATTTATAAAAGCCATAAGTTTGTTGCTTTTGGTAAGTTGAGTTTTCACTTTGGAAATAATACCTACAATCAGCACTTTCTTGCCGTCGGGATAGCGTCCTGTTTCGTCATTTATAATTTTGCCTATTCTGTCGGCTTTCATTCTCTCGGAATAAAGGCTGTAATTATCGGCAGGGTGGCGCTTAGATATATGCCTGCTATTTCCTTTTCCATTCTCAAAAGCTCATCAGTCGAAAATTCTTTCAAATCAGGCAGTTGGGGTTCTGATGTAGCCTTTGTACTGTCGTCACCCATATCAAAAAACGAAAGTTGTCCGCCTTGATTCTTTTTAGCCTCATATTCAACATCGTCAAGCACGGTTTTGCTTATTGCAAGCAGTTGTCTGCGGTTAGCGCCAAGTCCGTCAAGCGCACCGCACTTTATAAGACTTTCTATAGCACGGCTGTTCATATTTTTGCCGCAAAGTCTTTTACAAAAATCGTAAAGGCTTGTATAAGGCTTTAATCTGCGCTCTTTAATTATCTGATCAATAAAAGCTCTGCCGAGATTTTTGATTGCACGCAATCCATAGCGTATATTGTTACCGCTGACAGTAAATCCGAGATCGCTTTCGTTTACACTCGGAGGCAAAACTTTTATTCCGAGCCGCTGACATTCGCCTATATATGCTGCAAGTTTGTTTTGGTTATCAAGCACACTTGTGAGCAATGCCGCCATATACTCCTGCGGATAATGACATTTTAAATATGCGGTTTTGTATGAAATCATAGAATATGCCGCTGCGTGTGACTTATTGAAAGCGTAAGAAGCAAAACTTTCGATCTCATCATAAATTGAATTGGCGATTTTCTCGTCAATACCTCTGCGAATACAACCGTCAACAATTACTTTGCCGTTTTCATCTGTAATGCCGTGAAGAAAAATCTCTCTTTGCTTTGCCATTTCTGCGGCTTTCTTTTTACTCATGCACGGCGAACAATATCCGCTCTGCCAAGACTGAAACCTGCAAGCACTCTTAAAATCTGCATTACCTGTTCCTGATAGACAATACAGCCGTAGGTAACCTCAAGTATAGGCTTTAATAACGGGTGCTTATAGGTAATGTGCGATGGATTGTGGCGGCAGTCGATGTAACGGGGAATACTGTCCATAGGTCCGGTCGATAAAGCGAAACCACGGCGATTAAATCCTCGATCGAATCGGGCTTTAGTCGCATAAGAACATTTTTCATACCCTGGCTTTCAAACTGAAACACACCCTCCGTATTGCCTTGAGAAATCATAGCAAAAACTTTTTCGTCTTTATCGTTTATATTATCGGGATTGTACTCGGGATGATTTTTTCGTATCTGTTTATCCGCATAGTCAATTACCGTAAGATTGCGAAGTCCGAGAAAGTCCATTTTGAGCAAACCGAGCTCCTCAAGTGTGGTCATGGTAAACTGTGTTACCACATTGTCATCATTTTTTGAAAGCGGAACATAATCAGATACGGGACGGTCGGTAATTACTACACCTGCGGCGTGCATTGTAGCGTGTCTTGGCATTCCCTCAATGCTCTTTGCAATGTCAAGCAATTTCTTTGTCTGTTCGTCCTCTTCATAGCGATGTCTTAATTCGGGACTTGCCTTGAGTGCGGAATCTATAGTAACCTTTAATTCCATAGGTACAAGTTTGGCAACCGAGTCAACCGTGGCATACGGAATTGCAAGCACTCTGCCGACATCTCTTATAGCGCCTCTTGCCGCCATAGTACCGAATGATATAATCTGCGCAACTCTGTCCGTGCCGTATTTACGCACTACATAGTCAATTACTTCTCCTCGGCGCTCGGTACAGAAATCGACATCAAAGTCGGGCATACTTACACGCTCAGGGTTTAAAAATCTTTCAAAAAGAAGATTATACTTGATCGGATCTATCGCTGTAATTCCTATGCAATAGGCGCAAAGCGAACCTGCACCCGAACCTCTGCCGGGTCCGACAGGGATTTTTTCACTCTTTGCATACTGTACAAAATCATTTACGATAAGGTAATAATCGACAAAACCCATTTTTGAAACAGTTGCAAGTTCGTATTCAAGTCGGTCAATCAAAGACTTATCGGGATTTTCTCCGTAATGTCTGTAAAGACCCTCATAGCATTTTCGGCGAAAATACTCGTAATGATCTTCGTTATTCGGCACATCAAATCGTGGCAGTTTACGCACGCCGAACTCAAACTCAACATTACAGCGGTCGGCAATTTTCTGTGTATTATCATATGCCTGCGGCAGATTCGGAAAGAGTGAGCGCATTTCTTCCTCTGTTTTAAGGTAAAACTCGCTCGTTTTAAACTCCATTCTGTCCACATCATTTACCGTCTTATTGGTCTGGATACAAAGCAAAATACTGTGCGTAAAGCTGTCCTTTTTATCTATATAATGGCTGTCGTTTGTAACCACAAGTTCGGCGCCGATTTCTTCGGCAATGCGAATAAGCTGCGGATTAATTCGTTTTTGCTCCTCTATGCCGTGGTCCTGAAGTTCTATAAAAAAGTTATCCTTACCGAAAAGCGATTGATAAAAAGAGCCTTCTGCTTTGCTCCGTCATAGTTTCCGTCAAGCAGATTCTGCGGAATTTCACCGGCAAGACAGGCAGAAAGGCAGATTAGGCCCTTGTGATATTCTTTCAAAAGCTCATCGTCAATTCTCGGCTTTGAATAAAAGCCCTCGGTAAAACCTTTTGAAACAAGTTTAATTAAATTTTGATAGCCCTCGTTATTTTCGCAAAGCAGCACCATATGATAATACTTTTCATACGCCGAAGTTTTGTCAAAACGAGAGTGCGGCGCAACATAAACTTCACAGCCGATAACAGGCTTTATCCCCTGCTTTTTACAGCTCGGTAAAAGTCAATGACGCCGTACATTACACCGTGGTCGGTAATGGCAAGAGCGGTTTGTCCCTTTTCCTTTGCCGATTCCACAAGTTTGTTTATTCTGCTTGCTCCGTCAAGCAAGCTGTATTCGGTATGATTATGAAGATGTGTAAAAGCCATAGTTATTCACCACATACCTTTGCGTTTATTTTACCGTCACTCAAAATAACAGTGAAATCGTCGCCGTTTTTAAGCTGTTTTGATGAGGTAATGATTTTTTCGTCCTTTTCGGCGATTGCATAACCACGATTCAATACATTAAGCGGATTCAAACCGTCAAGTTTGCCCTTTGCGGCAATAAGTTTATTTTCTTTATCAGAAATATAAATATTCATAAACCGTGTCAGCTTTTCGCTCTTTGCCGAAAGCTGTTTTTCAAGCTGTTCCGCTTTGAGCTTCGGCGATGACGCAGACATTCTTCTCTGCTGATTTTCAAGTCTTAACTGCGCCGTTTTTATTTTTCTGTCAAGCATAGCTGATATATATTGCTTTTGCTTAAAATAGTAAGACATAAGCTCCTGCCTGTCGGGTACGGCAAGTTCTGCCGCAGCAGACGGAGTAGAGGCACGAACATCGGCGACAAAGTCACAGACAGTAAAATCTGTTTCGTGTCCCACACCCGAAATTATGGGAGTTTCGCAATTATAGACCGCATACGCAAGTTGTTCGTCATTAAACGCCCATAAGTCTTCGGCAGAACCGCCGCCTCTGCCTATGATAACCACATCGGCAATCTTGCTTGCACTGAATTTATTTACGGCACGCACAAGCTGTTCGGGCGCACTTTCTCCCTGAACAAGCACAGGTGCGAGCACTATATCCGCACTCGGAAATCTTCGTCTGATAATATTCGTTATATCCTGAACCGCCGCACCCGTGGGAGAAGTTATGACGCCGATTGTTTTAGGAAATTTAGGCAGCGGCTTTTTATGTGCATTGTCAAACAGTCCTTTTTGAGCAAGGCTCTTTTTAAGCTGTTCAAAAGCAAGCGTAAGCGCACCCACACCGTCGGGCTGCATATCTTCAATATAAAGCTGATACCTGCCGCTCGGCTCATATACAGAAATTCTGCCACGACAAATTACTTTCATTCCGTTTTCAAGGCGGAACTTAAGTCGTCTTGCGTTGCCTGCAAACATAACGGCACTTATAACTGAATTGCTGTCTTTAAGCGAAAGGTAAATATGACCGCTGCGTTGGTGTACGGTAAGATTAGAGATTTCACCCGTTACAAGCACAAACTGCAAACTGCCGTCATTCTCGATAATTGACTTTATATAAAAATTTATTTGTGAAACAGAAAGCACTCTCGGCTTTTGAATCTGCGGTGAATACATCTCTTTACCTCCCACTGATGAAGTATTTTAATATTTTTACACTTATAATCGTCTTAGATTTCCGTATATTTCTTATATGCCAAATACGCAATACCCGCTGCGTTATCGGCGGAATATTCGGGTTTTGCAAATGTAGCGCCGAATTTCTCGGTCAGAGCATTTCTTATAATGGAATTTGACATTACTCCGCCCGCAAAAATCACAGGCAAATTGCCGTATTGCTCGAGCAATTTTTCAGTCATTTTTTCAAGCGTAGCCTGAATAAAAGCAAGGCAAAAAGCAGCGATTTTTTCTTTGCTTTCGCCGTTATCAAGCATTTTTTTACACTGATTTTCAAGTCCGCTCAAACAGCAATCAGCGCCCTTGAGAGTAGGACGAACTTTGAATTTTTCTGTATTATTAAGCGCAAGCTGTTCAAGCTGCGGACCGCACGGAAATTTTAAACCGAGCATAAGCCCACTCTGTCAACTGCCTGTCCGGCATTTAAGTCAAGTGTTTTTGCAGCCTCTTTAACGGCAAACGAGCTTGTACTGCCCTTTGCGAGCACCGCCTCCGTTGTGCCTCCGCTTATATGAAATGCTAAAAATTCTTTTTCAAACAAATCTTCTCTTGCGGCTGAAAACAGTGCTGCGGCAATATGCCCCTCCTGATGTGAAAATGTCAGGAGAGGCTTTTTTATTACTGCCGATATAATTCTTGCTGTGTTTTCTCCAACCGTAAAGCACGGCATATATGAGCCGTCAACCGGACGGGGGCGTGTTGATACGCCTAATGCAGACACACCCGACAAGTCAACTTCCTTAGCAATGTCCTCAACAAGAGTGTGAAGCTGTTGTGTGTGATGAAAAACCGCATCGCTCTGTCTTAAGCCAAGCTGTCCCTGTTTTACGGGCAAAAGCTGCTTTCGCTGCAGCATTTCGCCGTTTTCGCTGTTATATACCGCAACCGAAGTTGTGTAGTTAGAGGTATCTATACCAAGGAAAAGGCTCATTACTTTTCTCCGTTATCTCTTACAAATGAGCCTAATATTCCGTTGACAAATCCGCTCTCGTCAATAGTGTACTTCTTTGCAAGTTCTACCGCCTCGTTGATTGCTACGCTTGCGGGAACATTGTCAAGATACTTGATTTCATACACTGCAAGTTCAAGGATTGCAAGCGACGGCTTTGAAATTCTTGAAAGAGTCCATCCTTTTTTTAGATAGCGTGAAATAATCTCGTCAAGTTCTTCTTTAGCCGATACAATACCCTCAACTTCTGCCTGTGCAAGTGCGCTTACTCCGCCCATAAAGAGTTCCGAGCTGTCCTGCACCATATTGTCGACAGATGTGTTTGTAAATGACTTTGAAAATAAAAGCATAAATACCTGCTCACGCTGTTCGGAGCGTGTAAGTTTAATCTGTACTGCTTCGTTTTCATTTTCTTCTGTTACTTCCTGAGAAGTTACATTTATCTCTTCAGACATATTATCCCAACTTTACAATAAATTATCAGGATAATTATATCACATAAAATTTTGATTGTAAACTATATTCACGCACCTACAACAGATATTGCGTCACTTGCAATTTCATAGTGCGTTGTTACGGCATCGTATATTGACAAAACGGTGTTTTCGTTAAGCTCGTTTTTCGGAACAATAACGGTTACACCCATATCGGTTATACAGCAAAGGCAATCGGAAAAGCCTTTCGCTTTCACAATGGTTTCTATGGTATCCTGCGTTGTAAAAAAGCTGATGATTCGCTCTACATTTTCTTGCGCCTCGGTAAGCTCCGTGTCTGAACTCGAGTCGGAATCGAGTATCTCCTCCGCATCGTCAATTACCTTGTCTTGCGTGTTCTGCCTTTTAGTGCGCTCGGATGCAAAGAAATCCTGCTGCTCTTTAGATAGTGCCATTGCAGCTGCCGCCTCGTCGGAGGTTGCTGTTTCCCCGACTGTTGCATTTACATATGACGCTGCCCCCAGCTCCTTTGCAGGTGAAGTTGTACGAGCCTGCGAAATCTGATAGTTTATGTAAACCGCCGTTGCCAGAGCAAGTACAAGTGATGTCATTACAATATGTTTCTTCTGAATTTTCATAATACCTCTACCTTCGTTCTGTTAATTTTGTAACACATACCTTTGCCGATGAAATATCCAGTGCCCTTGTTACCGCTTGTGTGACCGTTTGTGTTACGACGGGATCATCTCCGCCCTCGCATACAACAAGCACACCGCGGATAACAGGCTGAATTTCCTTTGTCTTGGTGGTACTGTCCTCAAGATATACATATTCGACCGAGTTTTCTATGGTAAGAAGCACCTTTGTTTCTCCGCAGCCGCTGATACTTGAAAGGATTTTTTGCAAATCGCTTTCAATCTCCGTGCTGTAGGTAGTAACCGAAAAGCCCTCGGTTTCCGTTTTTTATCGGTATTAATTCCCGAAATTGAAGAAATAAAAATAAGTGCTATTCCGATAATACCGATAATTACTATAATTTTTCTTGCTTTGTCACTTTCAAACAGCTTTTTTATTCCGTTTGTTTTTTCTTCCATAGCTTTGCACCCTTAAATAAAAGTTATTCTCGGATATGCTCCGAAGCTTTCAAAAACAATTGAGCCGATTTTATCTTTCCGGCTTTTATATTCATTACTCATATATATGCTGATGTCACCGATAATTATGCTGTTTGACTGCGATTTTGCAAGTACGATTTTACATTCGGATATTTTTATGTTGTTTTGAGCAAGCAGGTCGGTAAGGCTTTGTTCAAGATTTTGTTGTGCCTGTTTAATCACAACATTTGCGTAGGCTTCGTCGGAAGTGGAAACTTGATCTTCGCTGTAATCAACAGGTTCGGCATCAAAACCTATAGAAGAAATTGCCGAGGTTATCGGCGAAATAAGACAGCATACCATAAACGCACCGATTACAAGGGCAACGGTTTTTTGGTAGTACCCTCGGGTACAAATGCCGACAGCAGACTGCAAACAAGAGCACCGGCACAAACTGTTATAACCGCAGAAATCATACCGCTCATATTCCGCCGCCTCCCATCAAAAGCACAAGTGCAGTTGAAATTATGTAAACCGACATAATGCACAATACAATTGCAAGCAAGGTTGAAAGCACGGTACCGACACCATCAAGCAAATCTTTTACCTGATTTATGCCGAGTATCTCCGCAAGTAACTTTCCTGCCGATAAAGTAAATATCCACAAAAGGCTGTTAAGTATTATAGGCAGAAACACAAAAGCAATAGATACTATAACAAAAATTCCAAGTCCCGATTTAAGCAAGTTTACACTGCCCTGTACGGTTTTGTATGCATCTGAAAGCGCTGAGCCTACTATCGGAATAAATGAATTTAAAGTAAATCGCACGGCTCGTGTAGAAACATCGTCAACCGAGGTTGTTATCATCTGCTTAAAAGAAAGTACGGCTGTAAATACAGTCATAACAAACCCGAGTACCCATTTTACGGCTTTTGAAATTATTGAAGTTATACCCGTAAGTTTTGATTCCGAGCATACGCTTGCCGTTACTGATACTCCGAGAAACATATTAAGAAAAGGAACTATTACCTTTGAGCTTAGTTGTCCCACTCCCTCTCCTGCGCCGATCATCATTGCGTAATATGACGCACCGCTTACGGCGTGTCCCGTGCTCGACATAATCATAACCATTACAGGCACAAAAGCAAGCATAAAACTTGATGCCGTTTTTACTACCGTTGACATATCTGAAATTACTTCAATTACGGGGAGTGCAGCCGTACAGGTAGCACACAGTACGGCTGCTATGCCAAGTGAGGAGGAAAGTTCACTTGAAAGCGAATTTTTGTACGAAGATAAAAGCGAGCATATAAGCAAGAGTGCGGTAAGCGAGATTACCGCTTTTAACGGTCCTGCGCTGTTTTCGCCCGCAAGTTTTACAATTTCATTCACAACTTCTCCGAACGAAATCTGCGAAAGCTCATTGCTGTCTATGCCGTTTATCCCTATATTTTCAAGGCTCTGCTTTACATCGTCAGACAGGCTGTCATATAAAGCAGAGGTATCGTAAATGCTGTTAATATCATTTGTTGTACTTTCGGTTTTGGTTGTTGTATCGGCTGCAAATACAGTAATCTGCGACAGAAAAGCAACCGCAATCACAACTAAAAACACTGCTGTTTTTTTCAACATCAACACTCCTTCAGGAGTTTTCTACAAGTGACACCACTGTATTTAAAATTTCCGAATAAAGCGGAAGTGATGTTACCATAATCAATATTTTACCTGCAAGCGTAACATTTGTTGCTATTGCCTGCTGTCCCGACTCCTTACATACACTGACAGCAAGCTCTGTTACAATGCATATTCCTATTACCTTGAGCAATATTTTTATATACTCAATATTCATATCAGATGCTGCCGCAATTTTATTTACCGTCTGCAAAATCGTAGCCGCAAACGAAATTACGGCTGTAAGCAATATTACACCGCAGGCAATTGAAAGCATAAGCGAGATTTCACCGTTATGCTTTTTTATTGCTACGGCAGAAATTGCAGATACAATTGCGACAGCGGCTATAGTAATAATATTCATACTTTATTCCTAAAAGCCGAATAACTGCTTTATCGTGTTAAACAAGGCGCTTATCTGCGTGACAATCAGAGTAAGCACAACTATAAGACCCGCAAGCGTCGTAAGCATTGCCTGTTCTTCTCTGCCGCTGCGTATGAGCACCTGACACAACACGGCTACAATTATACCGATTGCAGCTATTTTAAAAATCAGTTCAACATCCATAGCTATCCTTTCAGATATAACAAGTGCGGCTGCCGTGCCGACAAAAAATCCCATAGTTTTGTAAAGCCGTGATTTTTGTTTTATTTCATTTTTACTGTCATCAAGATGAGCGTTCGCAAGCCCTTTGTAAAGCTCAATATGTTTGAGCTGTCCCTCTACATCGGTTATGCCGAGTTTTTCTCCGAATGAGCATAAAAGCTGTTTATCCTCGTGCTTTAAAGCGTAACCGTCGGAAATATCGCTACCGCATTTTCCATTTTTAAAATTAATACCGTCGTATTTTTCGTACGCACCGTATATTGCTTTTCCGAATCTGTCTTCGCTTTTGGAAAAATAATCGAAAGTTCATCTGTACTGTAGCGAATATTTGTCGCAAGAGTATCAAGGAAAACCAAAAAGTCATTTATAAAATCTCTGCGTTTGTACAGCCGTTGGGCTTTTTTAAATCCCATAAGAGTTGTTGCGCTCACAAGCAAGATACAGCCGATAATTTTAATTACCAAATACATCACCGACTCTCATAATCTTGCTCACTCTGCCGGCAGACGCTCTGTTATCAAGGAAAACAAGGGTTTTAAAGCCGCCGCAGAAAACGAGTTTACGGATATTATCTTTTCTTCTAAGTTCGTCAACGCTTGAACAATGCAAGGTAGAAATAAAAGATACACCCGAATTCACGGAATATTCCACAGCGTCAATATCTCTCTGCGTACCGATTTCGTCGCAAACAATAATATCAGGCGACATACTGCGTATAGCCTGAATAATTCCGCTCGGCTTATCGTAAAGGTCAAACACATCACAAAGTCCGATGTCATTTTGCAGGATACCCGAGGAAGTGCCCGCAAGTTCTCCCCTTTCGTCAATTAAAGAAATTCTCTTGCCGTATTCGGTCGAGAGTATTCTTGCCATATCCCTTAAGAGCGTGGTTTTGCCCGTGCATGGCGCACCGCAAATAAGCACGCCGCCAAAGTCGGGATTAAGAGTGTCAATAACAGCTCTTGAACACTCTTTATGCTCTCTTGCAATTCTGATGTTAATTGACGAAATATCACGGATATTTATTACCTTGTCACCCTCACAAATTGCCGTACCGCAGATACCCGCTCTGTGACCGCCGTGCATTGAAACAAAGCCGTTTATAATTTCACTTTGTTTTGAATATACCGAGTAATTGCAAATGTTGTGAAAAGTATCCGTAAGGTCGCCACGGCTGACTGTGAGCATTGAGCCGTCAAGTATAGTGTTGGTAAGCCCGCCCTTTTCCGTAAGAAAATATGTAGTCTCCGGGCAAACAACCGCTACAGGTCTGTTTACACGCAATCTTATTTCCTGCGCAGTATCGCAGAATTTTTGCGACAGCGGTAAAATTCTCTGATAAATATTCTGACTTAGCGAGCGTATGGCAAGTACAAACCTGCCTCATTATTAAGACTTGTCATTTTTATCGTCCTTTCCTTGGCTTTGTTAATATGTATGCAGACAGGCACATAAAAAGAACAAGGTTTAAATATTTTTTGAATGATAGATTGTAAGTAAAAACAAAAAAACTATCCTACTTATGTAAGATAGTTCTTTGTGTTATAGTCATATATTTTGCGGACAGAGCAATGCCCGTGATAATAGCTATAGTTAATTTATTTTTAGGTTAGCGCATTTCTTATTAAATTCATTCAGCAAGCATATTTAATAATTCTTCTTCAGAAATAATCGTAATACCGAGTTGCTGTGCTTTTGTCAGTTTACTTCCGGCGTCTTCGCCCGCAAGCACATAGTCGGTTTTTTTAGATACGGAAGAGCTTGTTTTTCCGCCGTTCTGCTCAATCAGTTTGCCTGCCTCACTTCTTTTCATAGTCGGCAGAGTACCTGTAAGAACAAAGGTTTTGCCCTCAAAAATTCCGCCCTTTTTCTTCTGTTCGGACGGTTTCATTTCAAGTCCGAGTTCTTTCAGTTCGTCAATTAGATTTTTTGTGCTTTCGGCAGAAAAATAATTCACTACGCTTTCCGCCATAATCAGGCCAAAGCCTCTATTGCGGAAATATCCTCTGTTTTTGCATTCATAAGGTCATCTATATTCGCAAAATTTTCGCATAAAAGTTTTGCGGCTTTAAGACCTATGTTTCTGATGCCAAGTGCAAAAACAAGACGATATAATTCATTGTGTTTTGATTTTTCAATTGAATTAATAAGATTTTGCGCAGATTTTTCGGCTTTTCGGTCAAGGGCGGTTATGCTGTCAACCGTTAATCTGTAAAGGTCGGCAGGAGATTTTATCAGTCCCTCATTCACAAGCTGTTCAAGCACAGCAGGTCCGAGGCCGTCAATATCCATAGCATCTCTGCCTACAAAATGGATAAGATGGCGCATAAGCTGGGCAGGGCAATCGGTGTTTGTACAGCGAATAGCAGCCTCGTTTTCGTCACGCACAACAGGAGTGTGACAGGACGGACAAAGTTTTGGAAACTCAAAAGGCACCGCATTTTCGCCGTGTTCTTTTACAGAAAGAACCTCCGGAATAATCTCTCCGGCTTTACGGATAATTACCGTATCACCTACGCAAATACCTTTTTCATCTATAAAATCTTTGTTGTGGAGCGTTGCACGGCTTACTGTAGTACCTGCAAGAAATACAGGTTCAAAAATTCCGACAGGAGTAAGCACGCCTGTTCTGCCGACATTTATTTCAACTTCAAGCAATTTTGTCGCCTTTTCTTCGGGTGGATATTTATATGCCTCCGCCCATTTCGGATATTTTGCGGTACTGCCCAATAATTCTCTTGTTGCAAAATCATCAACCTTTACAACCGCACCGTCAATCGCATAATCAAATGTACCTCGCATATTTCCTATACGCTCAATTTCTTCAACAGCCTCTTGCATATCCTCGAAAATATTATAAAACGCAGTCGGAAATCCAAGCTCGGTGAGGTAATCCAAACCTGATGATGACTTGTAATTTCAACGCCCTCGATTTGTTGAATATTAAATACAAAAATATCAAGTTTGCGCTTTGCGGTAATCTTAGAATTTTTTTGCCTTAATGAGCCTGCGGCGGCATTTCTCGGATTTTTAAACGGCTTTTCTTCGTTATCTTCCTGTTCCTTGACAAGTTCGTTAAAGCTGTCAAAAGACATATAAACTTCGCCACGCACCTCTAAAAATGCAGGCGCATTTTCAATTTTTTCGGAAGTGAGCTATTGTCATCAGATTATCCGTAACATCTTCACCGACTATTCCGTCACCTCTTGTCGAACCTCGAACAAATACACCGTTGCGATACTCGAAGATACGGAAAGACCGTCAAATTTTGGCTCAACAACATATTTTACATTCGGAGCAACCTCACGCACTCTTCTGTCAAAATCAAACAATTCCGAGTGAGAAAAGCTGTCGTGTAAACTTTCCATCGGCACTGTGTGAGTTACGGGAGAGAATTTTTTCTCCACGCTCGCCGCCTACTTTATTTGTCGGCGAAAGCGGTGACTTGAGTGTAGGAAAATCGTTTTCAAGGTTTTCAAGCTCACGCAAAAGCATATCATAATCGTAATCTGAAATTTCGGGATTATCGAGATTATAGTAACGATTATTGTGATACTCAATCGTCTTTGTAAGCTCTTTTATTCTTTGTTCTGCCAAAATTATATCCATAAAATCATCCTTATTTAACATTCCATAAAGCAAGCGGTGTTATATGCCAAAAATAAAGCAAAAATGAAAATTACTTGTTTACGGTCGAAGTGCCCTTTTCTTTCAAATATGTTGATTCAAGGTCTGCAAGGTGGAGCTTTACGGCAAGCGGATAACGCTCGTATGCAAGAGAAATTGAATTGCTGTTTTTATCACCAAACTCTCCCATATGCCAACGGATTGCCATTGCCTCATCAATCTTTAAGTGCATTTTGCGCTCAATAAGAAAAACCGATTTTTCGCCGTGACCGTACGGGAATTGGTCGTCGATTGCATAATAAGGTACTTTTTCCCACGCACCTGTCTGCTCGTTTTTACATTTCTTGACGAACCTTGTAAAACTGCGCCTTGCATAAATCGTGCAGAAGTCCGCATATTGCAAAACTTCAATATTATCGGTTTCTTCGTCATAATGCTTTTCCATCATTGTATTAAACACGCTGACAGAGTGCATTACAAGTCCGCCCTCGCAGGCACAATGATATTTCGTGCTTGCAGGAGCAGTAAAAAAGTCTGTGCGCTTGAGCCATTCAAGTAATTCTTCTGCACCGTTGCGTGTTATGTACTTTGTATAAATCTCAATAAATTCTTCTTTTGGAGTCATTTTTTATCGCTCCTTTTGCGGTTTTTTATATAAAATAGAACAAAAGGGCATCCCTATAATGGAATGCCCTGTTTAATAACAAATTATTCAGCAACCTCTTCAGCAGCCTCAGCAGGAGCCTGCTCGTCCTCCGGAAGAAGTGCACGCATTGAAAGGCTTACACGCTTCTTGTCAAAGTCAATAGCAGTAATCTTAGCTTCTACTGTTTCGCCAACTGAAAGTACATCAGCGGGCTTTTCAATTCTCTTGTTAGCAATCTGAGAAATGTGGATAAGACCGTCAATACCCGGGATGATGTTTGCAAAAGCACCAAATGATGTAAGACCAACAATTGTAGCCTTAACAACTGTGCCCACCGGATACTGGTTCTTGAGGATCTCCCATGGATTCTCGTCAGCGTTCTTAAAGCCGAGAGAAATCTTCTTTGTTTCCTCGTTGATGTCCTTTACATATACTTCTACAGTATCGCCAACATTTACAACCTCACTTGGGTGCTTAATGTGTGTCCAAGAAAGCTCTGAAATGTGGATCATACCAAATACACCGCCAAGGTCAACAAATGCACCGTAGCTTGTAAGTGACTTAACAACACCTGTGTACTTCTTACCGATTTCGCAGTTCTTCCAGAACTCCTCACGCTGAGCAGCTCTCTGCTCCTTAAGTACGCTTCTGATTGAGCCGATAGCTCTCTTTCTTCTGCCACGCTGTGAAACCTCAATAAGTCTGAACTGTACTTCTTTACCTACGAGATCCTCAAGGCTCTCGTCACGAGTAGCAGTTGCCTGTGAAGCAGGAATAAATACTCTTACATCGTTGTAGATAACGATTACACCGCCCTTAACAGCCTCTGTAACCTTACCTGTAAGAACATCCTGTGACTCAACCTTAGACTCAAGAATTTCCCAGCCCTTAGCTGCGTCTACTCTGCGCTTAGAAAGCATAATTGTGCCTTCCTGATCATTTGTCTTCATAATAAGAAGCTCGATCTTGTCGCCAACCTTTACGATATCCTCCGGCTTAGCGTTAGGATCGTTAGAAAGCTCACTGGCAGGAATAAAGCCTGTCTGCTTTCTGCCGACATCAACCTGAACCTCGTTAGGCGCAATGCTGAGCACTGTACCCATTACCCTCTCATTTGTATTTAAGTTTTTGAGGGATTCCTCAAGCAATGCCTCAAAAGATTCTTCACCATTTGTTACACCGGATTTAATTTCACTCATTGTATCCAGTACCTCCTTTATTATCCTTGCCGGAGTAGATGCACCGGCAGTAACGCCAATTTTTTCAGCAACGCTGACTTGTAAAGCATCAAGCTCATCCGCTGTTTCAATAAGAACTGTGTTATCGCACTGCCTTTTGCATATATCAAAAAGCTTGCCCGTGTTTGAGCTGTGCCTGTCGCCTATTACTACCATAAAATCGGATTGAGCCGCAAGTAAGTCAGCTTCGGTCTGTCTAACTGACGTTGCATTACATATTGTATCAAATATTTTTGCATTTGTACATAGTTTTTTAATTCTTTTTTACACACTTTTTCCATTCTTTTGTGTCAAATGTGGTCTGTGCGACAACAAAAACCTGTTTATTATTCTTTTTTAGAATATTATTGTAAATCTCGTCAATTTCTTCACTGTTTTTAAAGGTGTGACATTCGGTGCTGCAATGACCTATAATGCCCTCAACCTCGGGGTGAACGCTGTTGCCTGCGATTAAAACTATGCCGTCCTTGTTGTCGGGATTTGCCACTATATTGTGTATCTTCTTAACAAAAGGACATGTTGCATCTTCATATTTTACACCATTTTCATCTAATTTGTCAATAACATATTTTGGAACACCGTGAGAACGGATAACAAGAGTAGCGTCTTTTTCTACCTCGTCAATATTCTCAACCGCTTTACAGCCACGGCTTTCAAGCTCGTTTACGACTTCCATATTATGAATGATAGGTCCGAGAGTAGATACTTTTACATTCTTGTCAAGCAAACTGTTCACAATATTTATTGCTCTGTTTACGCCAAAGCAAAAGCCGGCAGACTTTGCAACGGTTATGCTCATTTTCTGTCCTGCTCCCTCATCTTCTTGATTTCGTCCATAATCATATTTGTGGCATTTTTAAGCTGTCGTCTGTCACCGTCGGGTGTAAGTCCGAGCTGCTGCGGAGTAAGCGGATCGCCGAAATGAATTACTCTCTTTGCAAAGCGGTACTTCGGGTTACCCGTAATTGTGATGCACGCAGGAATAACAGGCACCTGCATTTGTTGAGCAACAAGTGCACAGCCGCTTCTCGGACGCATAAATTCGCCTGTCTTTGTTCTGCCTCCCTCAATAAAGATAGTCATTACATTGCCCTCTTTTATGAGGTCTTCACCTGTTTTTATAGCTTTGCCGTCACCTGCGCCACGCTCAACGGGAAACGCACCGAGTGCACGGATTAATCCTGCAAAAAACTTGTTTTTAAAAAGTTCCTGTTTTGCCATAAAGAAAAGTCTGCGCCTTTGACCGAGACCTAAAAGCACAGGGTCAGAAAACGACATATGATTGCTTGCAATTATATATGCTCCCTCATGCGGAATAGAGTTGTTATTTATAAATTTATATCTGTAAAACACTTTCATAATCGGACGGCAAACCGCCTGACCGACTCTGTAAAGCACCTTAGACTGTCCCATTAAACATTCTCCTTTATAACGGAAATTATTTTATCTACCGACTGTTCAAAATCAAGTTCTGTAGTATCTACAATCACACAGCCCTCGGCAGGTTTGAGCGGAGCGGTTTTGCGGTGAGAGTCATTGTAATCACGCTCGTTTACATCTTTAAGAACATCGTTGTAACTTACAGTCATTCCCTTTTCCAAAAGTTCTTTGTATCGTCTTTCGGCTCTTGCTCGGGAGATGCGGTAAGAAAGATTTTTACTTTTGCATCAGGAAGAACAACTGTACCGATATCTCTGCCGTCCATAATCACATTATTTTTCTTTGCCATATCTCTCTGCAAATCAAGCAAATATGCTCTTACTTCGGGAATTGCGGAAATTTTTGACGCTGTCATAGATACTTCGGGAGTTCTGATAAGTGAAGAAACATCTTCGCCGTCAAGCAATACAATTTGCTCTGAATTATCGTTAAAAGCAAGCTCAACCTTAATTTCTTTAAGCATATCGCTCACTTCTTTTGACTCAACAGGCTCGATATTTCTTCTCATGGCGCTAAGTCCGATTGTGCGGTAAAGTGCGCCTGTATCAACATATATATAGTCAAGAGCCTTTGCAACTCTTTTTGCTATTGTGGATTTTCCTGCGCCGGCAGGGCCGTCAAGTGCTATTGCAACAGACATTTTATTCTTCCTTTCTTAATAAGCGGCGCTTTCGCCTGCAAGATTACCTGTACTCCATGCTATCTGTAAGTTAAAGCCGCCCGTATAGGCATCGCAATCTATTACTTCGCCTGCAAAGTAAAGTCCTTTTACAAGTCGGCTTTCCATAGTTTTCGGATTAATTTCAGTGGTTTTTACGCCGCCCGAAGTAATAATTGCCTCTTCAATAGGACGAAAACCGCTGATTTCTACGGTAAAAGCCTTTAAAAGTTCGCAAAGAGTTCTGCGTTCTTCCTTAGTAACAGAATTGCATTTTTTATCAAAAGGTATACCCCAACGCTTTAAAACAGGTACAACAAGTTTTTTAGGCAGCAGCTTAGTAAATGAATTAGAAACATCTTTATTATGATTTTCGTCAAAATCACGCTGTAAGCGTTTTTCAAGCTGTTCATAAGAAAGTGCAGGTTTTATGTCAATTACGGCATTGTATCTGCCGTCTGAAATATCACGAATATGTGAGCTTGCCGAAAGTATCATAGGGCCGCTCATACCGAAATGAGTAAACAGCATTTCTCCGAAATCATCATAAACCGTTTTACCGCTCTGTGTATCAACAATCTTAAGACCAACATTTTTAAGTGCAAGGCCCTTCATTGATTTACAGTCGAGATTTTTGCTTTCGAGCGGAACAAGCGACGGTTTTAGCGGTACTATTGTATGTCCCGCCTGCTTTGCGAGAGTGTATCCGTCACCTGTAGAACCTGTGAGAGGATAGCTTTTACCGCCGCAGCATATAATCACACTGTCCGCATAATATGTTTTGTTCTTACACTTAACTCCGACTGCCTCACCGTTTTCAAGCAAAAGTTCTTCGGCGGTGTCTTCCACAATTTTACAGCCGCAGTTTTTTACATAGTTATACAATGTATCAACCACATCAACAGCTTTGTCGGACTGCGGAAAAACCCTGTTGCCACGCTCTGTTTTCAGAGAAAGTCCAAGTCCCTCAAAGAACGCAACAGTGTCTTCGGGAGTTAATTTGTTGATTGCCGAATAAAGAAATTTTCCGTTTGTAGGAACATTTCTTATAAAAGTTTCGACATCGCAGTTATTGCAAACATTACATCTGCCTTTGCCCGTAATCATAATTTTTCTGCCGACACGCTTGTTTTTTTCTATTAATGTTACGCTTGCGCCGTACATTGCCGCTGCCGATGCAGCCATAAGACCCGCCGCACCTGCGCCGACCACAACTACCTTTTTACTTTCCATTCTTCTTTCCCGCTTCCGTCTTTTCTTCCTCGTCCTTCTCTCCGCTTGCGTAAACTCCCTCTCTGTTCCATACGGTTTCAAGTCTGCGGAAGTTTTCGGATACTTCGTCTTTCTTTTTAAGAACAGTCGCAACAATAAGCGCATTTATAAGGCTTAACGGGGCTACAAGCGAATCGACTATTGACGCCATATCACTTCTTGCAATAAGTACGGATCTGCCGATTTAACAAGCGGCGACACCATACTGTCGGTAATTGCTATAGCGTGCGCACCTGCGAACGGGCATAGTTCATAGCGTCAACAGCCATTGTGCTGTATCGTGGGAATGAAATTCCTATCATAACATCCTTGTCGGTCATTCTGAAAATTCTTTCGTATGTGGTTGTGTGGCTTGTTGAGTCAATAACTCTGACATTATCAAAAATAAGCTCAAAATAATAGCCTAAAAAACTTGCGATTGCAGCGGTGGATCGAACACCGAAAATATAAATTCTGTCGGCATTGCAGATTTTGTCTACAGCCCTTTCAAATCCTCGTGCGAGGTTTCTTCAATGGTTCTGCGGATTTTATCAATATCCTGATTCAGCACGCTGTTTAAAACATCGTCATTGCCGATTCTGCTTGAAGTAACCTCAATTCGCTGAACAGAAGTGAGCTTATCCCTTATCATTTCCTGCATGGCTTTCTGCAGCTTTGGGTAGCCGTCATAGCCAAGCTCTGTGGCAAATCTTACAACCGTACTTTCCGAAACGCCGACGGTTTCGCCGAGCTTTGAGGCAGTCATAAAAGCCGCTTTGTCATAATGCTCCTCTATATAAAGTGCAATTCGCTTTTGACCTTTTGAAAGCGAGTGCATACTCAAATCTATTCTTGTCAATAAATGAGTGATCATCAAATAACCTTCTTTTAAAAAATTCTGTAATTATGAGCAACCTGCAAACACAGGATTTTTCTTAATTTTACATACATATTTAATTGTAGCACACAAGTTATTTTAATTCAACCGAAAAACAGG
>ENA-OQCN01000142-OQCN01000142.1-human-gut-metagenome-genome-assembly--contig:-NODE-142-length-35686-cov-3.335977_pt1 | contig 35686 bp, 35 predicted proteins | sample MGYA00242497_ERZ504576 | MGnify/ENA primary metagenome ERZ504576 (study PRJEB26092, sample SAMD00036296) | human gut metagenome | host: Homo sapiens | study: EMG produced TPA metagenomics assembly of...
TGCGCTTACCCGAAACCAAAAGATAGAGTGTCTGCAAAAATTTAGAACGTCATTTATCTGGCAGAAAAATATTTTTTTAAAAAATGCGTGAGTGGGAATTAGACAGTATGAAAGAACTGGTAAAACAGTTGGAATTGCAAATGTCAGATGTGTCTGCGTTGCGTTTTTTTTATTCTTTTCAGATACCAAAGCTGGGTAAGGAGTTTTGACCTTCTTCAGATAAAAGAAGAACAGATTGTAAATATTGAATTAAAAAGCGGGGGTGTATCAGAAGATGCAATCAAAAAACAGCTTCTTCAAAATAAGTATTATCTGTCTGTGTTTGGAAAATCTATTTTATCTTATACCTACATCAGCAGTCAGAAACGGCTGGTAAAGCTGACGAATCATGACCATATCGTGGATGCAGACTGGGAACAGTTATGCAGTGCCCTGCAAAAGAATAGTGCAGATTATGAGGGCGAGATTGAAGATTTATTTCAGGCGGAATTGTATTTGATTTCTCCTTTGACAGAGCCAGTCCGTTTTTTGGAAAAAGAATATTTTTTAACTTCACAGCAAAGAGATATTGAACGACAGATATTGAAACGGGTTCGGGCAGAAAAATCGGGATATTTTATTTTTACAGGACTTCCAGGTACAGGAAAGACGTTATTACTTTATGATATTGCAATGAAACTTTCAGCGAAAAAACAGAGGGTCTGTATGGTTCATTGTGGAGAGTCTGAAGAAAAATGGAAATTATTACATGAGAGGCTACAGCGGATTGATTTTCTTTCAGATAAGCAGTTAAATCATGAATTACAGTTAAAAATTATAGTGGAATCTTAGTCGATGAAGCACATCTTCTGACATTAGAAAAATTAGAAATTTTATTAGAGTTAAGTGAACATCAACCAGTAATTTTTCCAGTGATTCAGAAGATATGATTTCTCCGGATGAAATGGACCGAAGTGTCATGGAGAGGATTGAAAATCTACCACAGATTCAGAGCTTTCATCTGACCAACCGGATTCGTACCAATGCAGAATTATCTTCTTTTATTCAAAATATCCTGCATCTGCCGGATAAAAAGGGAACAAGAAATTATCCTCATGTGGATGTGGTCTATGCAAATGAGAAAAAAGAAACAGAAAATTTGCTAAAGGATTATATACGACAGGGCTATGAATATCAAAAAAATAAAGGACAGATAAAAGAGAATAAAGAAGCAGAACAGCTTGTCATGGTGTTGGATGATGCTTATTATTATGACGAAAAAGGATATCTTAGAACAAATGTCTGTAAAGAAGAAGGAAAACAGGAAGTAAGAAGTCTTTTTCATCAGTTAAATCAGGCGAAAGAACGATTGACATTAATAATTGAGAAGAACGAAGAAGTATATGAAAAAATGTTAAATTTACTCTAATGATTCGTGAGTGTGAAATTTCTTAAGTTTTGATTGAAATTTTCTATAGCAATAAGCGTAATAGGATGATAAATTTAAACTTAGGAAAGGTGTGAAATATTATATGATGATAGAAAATAAGAAATTCCGTATGGAAGTAAACAAAGAGGGGTATGTATCAAATCTGACCATGAAAGATGACCCATATCAGATGAACTGGGTGATTGAGGACAGTTATTTACAGGAAAAAAATTATAAAGACGCAGATAAATTATTTGGTTTTTTTGAACTTATAGCAGATAAAGAGAAGTTTGGAAGTCAGATGAGTGTTCCGGTTCTAAAAGAAACCGAGAAAGGGATTGAAGTCGTCTATGAATTTGAGACTCTTAAAGTAAAACAGTTTTATGATTTAGGAAAAGCTGAGGAAGCACTCTTTTGGAGCATTGAGCTGGAAAATAAGAGTCAAAAAAGAATGAATATTAAGGAATTTGGTATTTGGACTTCGTTTGCTTATGTGATGTTTCGGGATAAAAATGTGCTGAAAAACATTCATAATTCAGCGGCAGTGTTTCCGTTTATTTCTAAGGATTATACTAAATTAAGCATGGTGCGCAGAGATGGAAGTGGAGAAAGTCTTGGGTTTTATCAAATAAAAGGACAGACAAAATCAGTAGGAACTTACTGTGATTATTTAAATCTGTTCTTTGAAGATGTTTCTCCGTCTTTGGATGGAATGTTATTTCATAAATTATATCTGGCTGGCGGTTATCCAGAAGGTTTTAAGAATCATGACTGGATTTATGAAAAAGATGGTTTTAACTTAGAAGCAGGAGAAAAGAAAAACTGGCAGTATGTCATGAGTGCAAATCAAGGGGAAGAAGATTTTTATAAAGAAGGACTCAAATGGAGGCATCCAAAGGTAGAATATACACCGCTTAATATTATCGGGGAAGTGGCAAGGATATCTGTAGAAACTCCGGAAGGTATTTCTATGGTTTCGGCGGATGCTTTTTATAAAGTGCAGGATGAAAGAAAGAAAACAGTTGTAGAAATCTGTCAGGATAAAGAAAATAAAGAACAGTATCAGCTGATTTTTAAACCGTCTGCAATGGGCGAACATAAAATAGTGCTTCGATTTGATAACGATACCGAAGATTTTGTTGTACTTAACGTAATGGACAAAATCGAAACTGTTATTGAAGAACGTGTGGAATATATCTGTGATAAATTGTATCATGATGAGACAATAAATCCGCCATTTGCATTTGAGCCGATTTCTAATCAGGGAGAATCTCTTGGAAAAGCAAATTTAGTTTTACAAAAAAATCTGCTTGGAAAATTAGATGTCAGTCAGGTTCAGAAAGTAGAAAAATGTGCAGTTAATTATGTACGTCCAAAATGGTTTATCGACGGTGATTTTAGAAAACCGAGAAAGCTATACGGAGATTTTTATCGTTGTATGGACTTTGAATATATTGCACATTTGTTTTACCTGTTATCGGAATTTGAGGATGAAACACTGGTGCTCAATACCGCAGATACCTACTTGGAATGGGCAACGGAAATATTTGAATTAAGGGTAAATCCAGAACTCCACCAAGAGGAACGAGGAAAAGAAGAATCTCAGATGTTAGGTGTTTATTTCTTGTATTTTGAACGTTTGCTAGATAAATTAAAAGAAAAAAGGCAGAATGGAACAATATAATAAAATCAAAGCAATCTGGGAAAGCGTGATGGATAAAATAGATGAGGAGGCAAAGACTTATAAAGCAGCCATCACAGAACATTTTTTTGACAATGCCGGTTTTGGACCAACAGCCGGTGCGCTGTGTGAAAGTGGGCGAATCGAAAGTGCAAAACAATATGGAGCGCTTTTACTTGCCAATATTGGCTATTCCAATGACTTTAGGGCTCAAAATCCAGACCGCTGGTGGGAGGCTTTGACCTATATGATTCATTCTTTATGGGGAGGAGTTACGGCTGCTTCTGCTTATAAAGTATTTGATAAATTAAAAGATACGAGATATTTAGAGGCAGGTTATCGGGCAACGGCAGGAATCCTTTACTGTTATGATACTCATTCAACAGCAACTTCTCCATTAGAAAAAGGAATGGCAGCATCTACTTATGCAGTTGCAGGACCACATATAAATCGACCGGATCTTTCAAGAGAACGCTTTGGTCAGTCGGCGTTTTATAGAGATGGAGGAATTTTTGCAAAGTTATTTGATAATGACAGCCAGACTCCTGACTGGGATATGGGAGAGGAGCTGGTTGCTTATCTGGAGAACTTTGGAGATAAAGCTTTCATTATAAAAAAAGAGACTTCTATTCTGGTTATCAATGGAAGTTTTGAAGAAACGGATACAGAATATAAAATCACAAGTTTTGCACCATACAGCAGGGGATTTTATTTTATTTCAGATGGTGATATAATAGAGCTTGCAAATGAAAAAGGTTTGCAAAAGATTACGCTGAAAAAAGAAAGGGTTTAAAAATAGATGTCCGGTGATATGATTTCCATTTCCATTCCGCCTTTTCCTGATTTTATAGAAGGAAATTATAAAATTATGAGAAAGGGGCAAAGCCACGTAGAACGAAAAAATCTAGGCTTTTTTGATTTGATTGCCGTAAAAAAAGGCGCTCTGTTTCTTGCGGAAGGAGAGAAACAGTATGAAGTCAAAGAAAATGAAATGTTTATCTTATTGCCGGACAGACACCATTATTCCTGGAAACCCTGTCAGGAAGATACGGGTTTTTACTGGCTGCATTTTTATACAACAGCACAGTGGAAACAAGGACCGAAGGCGAGCCGTTTTGTATCAAAGCTTCCGATATCAGGACAACATTATCATCAGTGTTCGTATACTCTGCATCTGCAAAAATATTCGACTATTAAGGAGCCGGAATTGCTGTTTGAATTGTTTCAGAATATACTGGACAGTACGGCAGGGGAACATGATATCTGGAAAACAGAAGAATTATTTTTAAGATTTTTAAAGACAATTGAAAATGCAGGGATGCATAAAGACAGACTGACACTGCTGGCAGAACAGATTCAGATTTATCTGGAAAATAATCTGGAACATCCGATTACAAATCAGATTCTGGAGCAGCAGTTTCATTTGCACCGGAATTATCTTGCAAAAGCGATGAAAGAAACTTTTGGAAAAACACCACTTGAGGTTTTAGTAGAAATTCGCTTGGAGTATGCAAAGCAGTATTTATTACGGACAGATTATGATATTCGGAAAATTTCAAGACTGGTTGGATTTGGTTCGGAAATTTATTTTTCAAATTGTTTTAAAAAGCATATGGAAATTTCTCCGAAAAATTATAGAAAAAAATATGAAAAAAATACTTTGGTTTAAAAATGGCAAAGACTGTGTGTAGTCAAGCGGATATTCGCAATCCGCTTTCGCTACTTGCTCATAACCAAATAGCTGCTACGCAGCTTATCAGAAGGGGCTTGCCCCTCCTGATACAAGCAAGTCCCCACACCTGCTTATTGCTTTTTGCAATTGAAGCAGGGGACTTCCTTGATTTGGTTAAAAAAAGACAGAGTTTTTGTCATTTTTTAATTTAGAGATAAGGTGTTTTTGGGTTCGCAATAAATTGACAAGAGTACTGGTAAGCGTATAATAGAAAAAGAAATGATTGGAAGAGACAAAAAACGTAGAAAGAAGATGAGAAAAATGGAGAACTCAAGTTTTCAAGAGGCTTTAAAAAATTGTCTTTCCTGCTTAAAGGTAGAAGAGTCTTATCAGCTTGCAAGACGAATGGAAAAAGAAAAAACGAATCCTATCTTGGGCTATCGTACAGCAGGTTCTTTGGCAGAACGAAAAACGGGGGATATGCTCGTTGAAGAAATGAAAAAAGCAGGTCTTGTCGACGTACATAAAGACAAGATTACAGTCGATGCCTGGGAATTTAAAAAGGCAGTGATGCGCTATCAGACTAAGACAGGCGAGAAAAAAGAAATTCAATTGGGGGCATATCAGACTGATTTTAAGACAGATGGATTTGAAAGATTTGACCTGGTTTATCTGAAAAAAGGAACAGCCAAAGATTATGAGAATATAGATGTAAAAGGAAAATTGGTCTTAATTGAAATTAATCAAAGAGAGGAGTGGTGGATTAATTATCCGGTTTATCAGGCACATTTAAAAGGGGCAAAAGCTTTAATTGCCGTGCAAAGCCGCGGATATGCTCAGATTGATGATACGGCTTTGAATGCACAGGATATTGCAGGACCGGCATCAGCTCCCGCTTTTTCTATGTCAAGAGCAGATTTTTTAGAAATTTGGGAATTGATGCAAGAGAGTAAAAATGAGAATAAAAAAGAAAACAGTGTGCCCCATCTTTTGGTGGAATTGGATGCTGAGACAAAAGTAGAGAAAGACCAGTACACTTATAATATTATTGGAAAAATTCCAGGAAAACGTTCGGATTCTATGATTCTTTTAAGTGCACATTATGATTCTTATTTTGAAGGATTTCAGGACGATAATGCAGCAGTTGCAATGATAATCGGAATTGCAAAAGCTTTAATTCAAGGTGGTTATCAGCCAAATCATACCATTGTGGTTTGTGCGCTTGCAGCAGAGGAGTGGGGGATTTCTGACACAAAATATGACTGGTCTACAGGGGCTTACCGTCAGGTTTTTGAGGCAAGAGCGGATTGGCCGGGAAACGTCATTGCGGATTTTAATTTTGAACTTCCGGCACATGCTCACAGTACGAAAGATGCGATACGCTGTACGTATGAGTATGTTGATTTTATTCAAAAGTTTGTGGATAAAGATGCGATGCCAAAAGGGATTTATCCAGATGGAATGACAACGTTATATCCGATAGAAACCTGGTCGGATGATTTTACAATGGCAATTTCAGGAATCCCGTCTTTTGTAAATGATTTCAGCGGCGGACCGTTTATGGAAAATTATTATCATTCACAATATGATAATCAGGACGTGTATGAGGAGGAGGTGTATCAGTTTCATCATGAGTTTTATCTTAAGCTTTTGATGGAAGTTGATGCTCTGGCGTTACCGCCGCTTAATTTCGCAACTGTTTTAACTGCAAGTATGGACAGTCTGGATTTGAATGTGTGTAAACAAACAGGTGCAGAGGGAAGTGTGCTTTTGGAGCAGACAAAAAAAGCAAGAGAAACTGCAATTTGTCTCTATGAAAAGATACAAAGCTGGAATCAGAATTTTGGGGCAGATGGAGACTGGAAAAGGGCAGATGCAATAACAAAAAAACTGCTTGCTATTTTTAAGAAAGCGCAAGATTATTTTGTGCGGTTAGACTGGGATGATGGAGTGATTTTTCCACAGCAGGCAGTACAGAATAATCTGCATGCATTAAAAAAAGCGAAGACTGCATTAAATGCCGGAAATATTGAGGAAACATTGGATGCATTTTACAGTATTGATAATAACTGCTATGCATTTGAATTTGAAAAAGAAGTGTTTTATCATTTTACAGAATATATTATGAAGCAAGAGCCGGAACGTTTGATGTGGGGCAAAGGAAGGATTCTGCATCATGAAAATCTATATGAATTGGTCGAAAGGCTGAAAAATAAAGAAATAGATAAAGACAGTCTTGAACTGGAGCAGAGGCACTTAGAGGAAGTATGGGAGCGTCAATGCGCATATTACAAGGATGATATTGAGTATTTGATTCGTGCGGTTACAAAATTCTCGGAGATGCTTCAAGAAACGATTGTACTGTTTGAGGAAAATTAAAATGACCTGGAGGAAAATATGGAAAGCTCAAATTTATATCGAGTGAACAAAGAAGAAGATTTAGAAAAACTGATTCGTCTTTTAACAGTGTGTTTTGCAGAAGATCCGCTGTATCAGGCATTGATTCCAGATAAGGAGACGAGAGAAAGACTGATGCCGGAACTGTTTAGCTGTGATTTGACAGAATTTTTTGAAACCTGTGAAATCTATGCAGACAGCAGCGAATTAAACAGCATTCTTGTTGTCTCGGATGGAACGGAACATGATGCAGCGTTACATAATCTTTTAGTGGATTTTTTTGCGGTCTTAAAGACAGACAGCTATTTAATTAAGGAAGACCCGAGTCTTGCAACACTTTGGAAATTTATTCAGGGAAAGGATTATTTGAATTCAAGCTGGACTTCCCAGCTTCATAGCAATCAGCGGCTTCATGTGATTTATCTTGCGGTTGCACCGAAAGCTCAGCATCATGGACTGGCAGAAAAGCTGATGGATGAAGTGATTGATTATGCATATAAAAATAAATTAATGATTTCGCTTGAGACACATAATCCGGCAAATGTGGCGATGTATGAAAAATTTGGCTTTCAATTATATGGAGTCGTGCAAAAAAAAAGGCTTTCATTTAAAACAATACTGCATGATAAAACAGGCATAAAAATTCCGAGAGTACACGAAAAAAGGGAGGGTTTTGTAAATGGAAGGTGAGAATAGAAAATATCAGATAGGTACGAAAGAAAATAAGGAGTTTTTAGAAGAGATAAGAAAGAATCTCCTGGAGTTTGGGCGACAGTTTCCAGCGCCAGATGGCAGTTCTTACTATCTCGGAGATGATGGAACTCCATGGAAAGACAGAAATCGTGAGACATGGATTACAAGCCGTATGCTGCACGTATACAGCATTGGAACGATGCTTGGTGATAAAGGGAGCAAGGCATTAGCTGAAAGCGCATTAAAAGGCTTAAAAGGAGCGTTAAAGGATACCGAACATGGGGGCTGGTACAGCGGACTTCGCGCCGATGGTGAAATTTTGCCAAATAAACAGTGCTATGCCCATGCATTTGTAATTTTATCTGCATCGTCTGCCATGCTTGCAAAGATTGATGGAGCAGAGGAACTTTTAAAAGAAGCTTTGGAATTATTTGATTTGCGCTTCTGGGATGAAAAAGAGAAACTTTGCGTAGATACCTGGAATACGGAATTTACGGTTTTGGATGATTATCGTGGATTAAATGCAAATATGCATACAGTAGAAGCATTTTTGGCTGTAGCTGATGCACTCTCGGATGAGAAATACCGTCAGAGGGCAGGAGGGATTATCGAACATGTGATAAAATGGTTCTCTGAAAATTCCTTTAGAATACCGGAACATTTTACAAAAGACTGGAAAGAAGATTTGGAGTGTAATAAAGAACAGCCGGCAGACCAGTTTAAACCTTATGGTGCGACTCCGGGACATGGAATTGAGTGGGCGAGATTAATCAGCCAGTGGGCACTTTCTACTTATAGGACAGAAAGTTCAAGTATTTTGACAGGAAAATATGTAGAAGCTGCCAAGCTTTATATATCGTGCGATAAAAGATGCCTGGAATGTCGATGGCGCAGAGGGACTTGTCTATACTACTGACTGGGAAGGAAATCCGGTGATTCATGACAGGATGCACTGGACTTTGGCAGAGGCAATTAATACTTCCTCAGTACTGTGGCAGATTACAAACAACCGGAGATATGCAGAGGATTATAGTAAATTTATGAAATATCTGGATGAAAAGGTATTAGACCATGAAAACGGTTCCTGGTTTCATCAGTTGAATGAGAAAAATGAAGTGATTGGGACGGTATGGCCAGGAAAATCAGATTTGTATCATGCATTTCAGGCAACCTGGATTCCTTATGGTAATGCTGCGGTTTCGATTGCATCCGATGTAAAACAGAAAATGGAAAAGTAAATCTCTTGAATTTATCTAAATAAAGAAAATCCTGTATGAAATATGCTTTGAAGAGCTGTATCGTACAGGATTTTTTTTATTTTAAGTGAAAATCGGTATAATTTCTATAAATAGAGCATCCATTTGTGTGTTAGTCAATAGGAAATGTTTAAAAAATTAAAATTTGTAGAAAATAATGGAGAACCTGTAAAAATTTTTTTGTTTTTTCGACAATCCAGAGATTGTAATCATTGAGGTGATGTGGCATAATAAAAAAGAAAATGTTAAAAACAAGAAAAGAATAGGTTAAGAAAATGTTAAATTCGTTTGTTTTTGACAGAAATCATATCCTTATATTAAGATATAGGTAGAAAAAACGGATAAAAGAGGAGAAAAGTATGGAAATATTTTCAATGGTTTTGTCGCTGCTTTGCGGAGTTTCCCTGTTTTTGTTTGGTATGTCCTTAATGGGAGACGGTCTGAAAATGGTTGCAGGAAACAAGTTAGAAGCTTTTCTGTACAAGATGACCAATACTCCACTTAAGGGAGTTGCACTTGGAACAGGTGTTACCAGTGTTATTCAGTCATCTTCAGCAACGACAGTAATGGTAATCGGTTTTGTAAACTCCGGTATGATGAAACTGAGACAGGCAATCGGTATCATCATGGGAGCGAATATCGGAACAAGTATTACGGGCTGGATTTTATGTCTTTCCTATATTGAAGGTTCAAGTGGAATTGCAAAAGTCTTATCTACAGCAACAATTTCAGCAGTTGTAGCAGTCATTGGTACAATTCTGCGCATGGTTTGTAAAAGGACGGTACATAAAAATATCGGAAATATCATGCTTGGTTTTGCAATTTTGATGACAGGTATGCAGATGATGAGTGGAGCGGTTTCACCACTTCGTGAAAATCCGGTCTTTGTAGACATGCTTACGATGTTTTCAAATCCAATTGCAGGTATTTTAGTTGGTATTTTATTTACCGCAGTGCTTCAAAGTGCATCGGCAACCGTTGGTGTATTGCAGGCATTATCCGTAACAGGAATTTTAACCTTTGCAAGTGCATTTCCAATCGTACTTGGAATTGGTGTTGGTGCTGCATGTCCGGTTTTGATCTCTGCAATCGGAGCAAATAAAAACGGAAAAAGAACGGCACTTGTTTATCTGATTAATGACTTGTTTGGTCTGATTTTGTGGTCCATTGTTTTTTATACCGTAAATGCGATTGTGCATTTTACATTTATGGATATGATTATGACACCGGTAGCCATTGCGCTGTTAAATACTGTATTCCGTGTAGCAACCGTAATTGTACTGTTTCCGTTTATTTCCAAAGTTGAAAAATTAGTATGCTGGCTGGTAAAAGACAGTGCGGAAGAACTGGAAGATGAAGAAGATTTTGATTTACTGGAAGAACGTTTGCTTAATTATCCGGCGCTTGCCATTGCACAGTGTCATCGTGTCATGAACGGAATGTCGAAAAAAGTGCGCAAAAATGTAAACCGTGCAATGAATCTGCTTAATGACTATGAGCAGGATAAATTCAATAAAGTACAGAGAAAAGAAAACTTGATTGATAAATACGAGAGTCGTCTGGGAGAATATCTTGTTCAGTTGACAAAAAGAGAGATGAACACGGCACAGACGAAGCAGGTTTCTTTATATCTTCACATGATTAATGACCTTGAGCGAATTGGTGATCATGCTTCTTATATTGGATATATGTCAAATGAAATGCATGAAAATCATACAGAGTTTTCAGAAACAGCCTGGGATGAATTAAATGTGGTTATGGAAGCGGTTCGTGAAGTGATTAATATTACAAGCAATGCGTTTGTAAATGATGACAGAGAGCTGGCACAGAGAGTTGCACCACTTGGCGTGATTATTACAAGGTCATGTGACGAATTGAAAATGCACCATGCAGAACGTTTAAGCAAGGGTGAATGTGGTCTGGAAGAAGGAACCGTATTTAATGATATTTTAAATAGCTTCGGACGTATCGCATCTCACTGCGCAAGTGCTATGGTAGCACTGATGAAGAGTGGAGAAGATACTTCTGATATCCATATTCACAATTCAAAGATTTATCCGGCAGATAATACGGAGTATTATTCTTATTTAACCGAATATAGTCAGAAATATGATATCGGAGAAATCAAAGAACATCTGCGAAGCATGGAACCGGAAGAAGTAGAATAAGAAAAATAAAGAAGAGCGGAAATGAAAAGATGAGATTCTTTTTGTTCCGCTCTCTTTTTATTTTACCCAAATTTAATTTTCCAAATCCATAAACTTTTACATAAACTTTCTATTGAAAAATCTCTCAATTCTGATTAAAGTTAAAAGAAAAAACAAAGGAAAAGGAATAATACCATGTTTTACTATTTTATCATAAATCCTTCTTCAAGTTCAGGAAAACATAAAACGCTTTGGAGAGAGATAAAGGAACAGTTAGAGAAAGAAGAGATTAACTATAAAATTGCTGCTACAAAGAAAACAGGTGATGCAAAGCGTCTTGCAAGAGAGGCGTCTTTGCAGGTTTCGGAAACTAATCCATGTACCATTGTTGCAATCGGAGGGGATGGTACAGTAAATGAAGTGGTAAATGGATTAATCTTATCTCCATTTTTAAGTTTTGGTTATATTCCAACCGGTTCAGGAAATGACCTTGCAAGGGGACTTGGACTTTCAAAAGAGCCACTTGAAGCTTTAGCCTTTATTCTTCATCCAAAAGAGAAAAAAGCGGTAAGAATTGGAAAAATTGTAACTAAAGATAATGAGGAAGAAGAGGGAGAAAAAAGAAGGTTTATAATCAGCAGCGGAGCAGGATTTGATGCAGCAGTCTGCCATCATTCGATTCAGTCGAAAATCAAAAACATGTTAAACTTTTTACATTTTGGGAAATTAACCTACTTATTTACGGCATTAAAATTGTTGATGAAATATCCCTATACAAAGGCAGAACTGGTGTTAGATAATCAGAATAGAAAGGAATATCAGAGAGGAATTTTATTTTCTGTATTTATGAATACTCGTTATGAGGGTGGTGGATTTTTGTTTTGTCCAGAGGCAGAACCCTGTGATGATTTTTTGGATATTTGTCTGGTAGAAAAACTTCCAAAGTTAATGATTCTATGTGTACTGCCAACGGCATTTTTCGGAAAGCATGTGATATTTAAAAAAATGGTACATATTGAAAGATGTAAAAAGGCAGTACTGACAATGGAAGAGGCTGTTCCGATTCATACAGACGGGGAAAACGCAGGAGTAAAAAAGGTAGTAGAAGTTTCTTTAGAAGAACAGCCATTGAATTTCATTATTCGATAAGATGGCTTTGTAAAAGTTCAATGACTGTTAAAAGAAGAGAATCAGAAATTTACTGATAAAAACTATCACTTTCAGGGGATTGCATTTTTATTCTTCTTTTTGTATAATACAAATAGTTAGTTAAAACTAACTTCGTGTGACTGAATCATTTTAGAACTCCTTTGAAGGAAGATTACCTGAGTCTTTCTTCACCGGAAGATACCAAGCTTCCGGTAAAGGAGTTGTAAAATGAGAGGAAAACAAACAGAGAGGAGACATGGCAATGAGTCATTTAACAATCGAAAAAGTAATCGGAAGAGAAATTTTGGACTCCAGAGGAAATCCAACTGTAGAGGCAGAGGTCATCTTAAAAGATGGAACTATCGGAAGAGGAATGGCACCAAGTGGAGCATCTACAGGAGAATTTGAAGCACTGGAGCTTAGAGATAATGTAAAAGAAAGATACCTTGGAAAAGGTGTCGAAAAGGCAGTTGAAAATATTAATACAACAATTAATGAGACCTTACATGGACTGGATGCTTCTGACATCTATGCTGTAGATGGAGCTATGATTGCAGCAGACGGAACAAAAGACAAATCCAAGTTAGGTGCAAATGCAATTCTTGCTGTATCAATCGCAAGTGCAAGAGCAGCTGCAAATGCACTGGATATTCCTCTGTATCGTTTCCTTGGCGGAATTTCCGGAAATCGTCTGCCGGTACCAATGATGAATATTATTAACGGTGGATGCCATGCATTATCTTCCGGACTGGATGTACAGGAATTTATGATTATGCCGGTTGGTGCTCCGTCCTTTAAAGAATGTTTAAGATGGTGTGCAGAAGTGTTCCACGCACTTGCTTCTATTTTAAAAGAAAGAGGACTTGCGACATCTGTTGGTGATGAAGGTGGATTTGCTCCAGCATTAAAATCTGATGAAGAAGCAATCGAAACTATTTTAGAGGCAGTTAAAAAAGCAGGTTATGAACCAGGAAAAGACTTCAAAATTGCAATGGATGCAGCATCTTCTGAATGGAAAACCGGAAAGAAAGGCGAATACAAACTTCCAAAAGCCGGTACGGTATTTACTTCTGAAGAACTGATTGCACACTGGAAAAACCTTGTAGAGAAATATCCGATTATCTCAATTGAAGATGCTTTAGATGAAGAGGACTGGGAAGGCTGGAAGAAACTGACGGCAGAACTTGGAGACAAAGTACAGCTGGTTGGTGATGACTTATTTGTTACAAATACAGAACGTCTTTCAAAAGGAATTGAACTTGGATGCGGAAATTCTATTCTGATTAAGTTAAACCAGATTGGTTCTGTTTCTGAGACATTAGAAGCAATTAAGATGGCTCATAAAGCTGGTTATACTGCAATTTCTTCTCATCGTTCTGGTGAAACAGAAGATACTACAATTTCAGATTTAGCGGTTGCATTAAATACCTGCCAGATTAAGACCGGAGCACCAAGCAGAACAGAGCGAGTTGCAAAATACAACCAGTTACTTCGTATTGAAGAAGAACTGGGAAATGCAGCTATTTATCCGGGTATCAAAGCCTTTAACGTAAAAAACGATTAATACGAAGAAGCTTAGACAAATAATCTTAAATGAAAAATCCTCCAATAAATAAAACGATACAAATAATCTTTACAAAGAGCTGAAAATTTCATATAATAAAACAGTAATTTGGTCCCGGACAGTATTTACAGGTACTGTCCGGAATTTTTTATCACAAAAAGGAGATACTTTAAAATGGAAGAAAACGTAATTGCAGTTGTAGCAGGACACAAAATCACAGAAGAGGAAGTAACACATTACATTCAGACTCTGCCAAGAGAACAGCAGGTTTATGCAACACAGCCACAGTTTCGTGACTACTGCAAAGAACAGATAATTGCGCTGTATGTACTGGCAGAAGAAGGAAAAGAAGAAAAATTAGATGAATCTGAAGAATTTTTGACACAGATTGAAAAAGCAAAACAGGATATCTTAGCACAGATGGTACTTCGCAATATCATGAAAGAAGTAAATGTGACCGAAGAAGAAGCAAAAGCATACTACGAAGCAAATAAACACAATTATCAGAAAGGTGCAACTGTAAGTGCAAAACACATTCTGACAGATTCTGAAGAGAAATGTAAAGAAATTCTGACATTTATTCAGAATGGAGAAAAAACATTTGAGGATGCAGCAAAAGAATTTTCAAGCTGTCCATCTTCTCAGAGAGGCGGAGACCTTGGTCAGTTTGGAAAAGGTCAGATGGTAAAAGAATTTGAAGATGCAGCATTTGCAGCAAATATCGGAGAAGTAGTAGGACCGGTAAAAACTCAGTTTGGTTATCATTAATTAAAGTAGAAAAGAAAAACGAAGCATGTGAAGCACCATTGAAGAAGTGAAAGTAAAGGTTATGAATGAAGTTGCTCAGAAAAAACGTGAACAGGTTTATTCTGAAAAAATGACCAAGTTAAAAGAAAAATTTGTAGAAAATAAAAAAGAAAAGTTTTAGGAAAACCAGGAGAGATGACTATGAATGAATATGAACATGCCCTGGAATTAAAGGAAGAAACGATTGCAAACCGTCGGTTTCTTCATGAAAATGCAGAAACAGGTCTGCATCTGCCAGAGACAAAAGCATTTGTGATGAAAAAATTAAAAGAGTATGGAATTGAGCCTGTAGAATGTGGAGAGGGCGTAACTGCTACAATCGGAAACGGAGGAAAAGTTATTCTGCTTCGAGCAGATATGGATGCGCTTCCGATGAAAGAAGAAAGTGGAGAGCCATTTTCGAGTAAAACAGGGGCAGCCCATGCCTGTGGGCATGATTTCCATGCAGCGATGCTTTTAAGTGCAGCAAAAATCTTAAAAGAAGAGGAAGCAGAGTTAAAGGGAACAGTCAAGCTGATGTTTCAGCCGGCGGAAGAAACGTTCCAGGGAAGTAAAAATATGTTGGAACATGGAATTTTAGAAGAACCGAAGGTGGATGCAGCACTTGCTTATCATGTATCGCCAGGCAGATTTCCGGTCGGACTCTATATGTATAATGACAAGAATACAATGATGTATTCCGTAGATGGATTTAAAATTACAATTCAGGGAAAGGGCTCTCATGGAGCATATCCTCAGGTTGGAGTAGACCCGATTAATATTGGAGTGCATATCCATCTGGCTTTGCAGGAATTGATTGCGAGAGAATGTAATCCAAGTCATTCCTGTGTATTGACGATTGGACAATTTGAGGCAGGAACAGCAGCAAATATTATTCCCGATACTGCTGTGTTGCAGGGAACTATCCGGACAAATGAAAAAGAAGCAAGAGAACTTTTAGTAAAAAGAATGAAAGAAGTGGTGGAAAAGACCGCAGAAGTTTACAGAGGAAGTGCGACAATTGAGATGATTTCAGAAGTACCGCCTTTGATTTGTGATTCTGAACTTACAAAAGAAGTAGTGGGATATATGAAAGAATTAGAGATTCCGAATCTGATTCCACATCCGGATGTCTCTTCAAGTGCATCGGAAGATTTTGCAGTCATTGCGGAAAAGGTTCCAAGTTCATTTTTATATTTGTCAGCTGGTTATCTTGATGAGAGAGGCGACTATCCTGCTCATCATCCAAAGGTGCAGTTTAATGAAGAGGTCTGCCCGATTGGTGCAGGCTGTCTGGCACACTGTGCAAGACGCTGGCTGGAAGAACATTAAAATAAATGAAGAAGATTTTAAGAAAATATCTGGTTTGAGGAAAAAAGGGGGATTTGCAGAGTTGGCAGATTCTCCTAGATTTTGCTTGTAGCAGGGTGAAAAAAAGTTTATAATAAAGACAGACTCTTACAGGAAAAACCTGGAAAGAAAGGAACGGTGTGTGCGTATGATAGAAGATATTTTAAAGTACAACAAGGAGTTTGTGGAGAAAAAAGCGTATGAGCCTTATTTGACAAGTAAATACCCGGATAAGAAACTGGCGATTTTAACCTGTATGGATACCAGATTAACCGAATTATTGCCAGCGGCACTTGGCATTAAAAATGGAGATGCTAAGATTATCAAAAATGCCGGCGGGGTAATTACGCATCCTTACGGAAGTGTGATGAGAAGTCTGTTAGTTGGAATTTTGGAACTCGGTGTGGAAGAAATTATGGTAATCGGTCATACAGATTGTGGTGTACAGGGAATGGATGGACATCACATGTTAGAGGAACTCGTAGAAAGAGGAGTTTCACAGGAACACATTAATGTAATTAAGAGTACCGGAACAGATTTGGAAAAATGGTTAGGTGGATTTGAAAGCGTAGAACAGTCCGTAAAAGATACCGTATATGCGTTGAAACATCATCCTTTGATGCCGGCAGGAATTAAAATTACCGGATTTATTATGGATTCTGTAACCGGAGGTCTTGAGGCGGTAGAAGAGAAGAAATAAGAATGAAAGGTAAGAAAAAAATCCTCGAGCAGATAGTGTCTGCTTGAGGATTTTTGGGTTTTAAACTTCAACAATATGTCCGGTTTCTTTATTATAATGGCAGTATTTTCCGTTTTTAGAAATAAAAGGCTGATAAGTGTTAGAACGAATGTCCTTTATATAAACGATTCCGGTTGAAATCATTTCTACCAGTGAAAAGCGTTCATTTAAAGAGGAAATCCATTCATAGACTTTCTTTTTGGAAGATTCTGCCATAACCAGATTGTATTCACCGTCTTTACATGGTTCGAGTGAAAAATAAATTTTTTCCGCTTTAGCCGGGTCTGCAAATACCTGGCTTTCAATATAGGAAGAAAAATGTTTTTTTACAAAAGCGTGAAAGCTTTTTTCGTATAGATTTCTCCACTGACTTCATCTTTGATTTTATCGCCGCGTTCAATACGAACACGAATTAATTTGAGCACCTCAATGCTCCAGTTAATAAAAGAAATACTGCTGTATTCCATGCTTTCTAAGAGCTGACTGATAAGTTTCTCAGATAAGACATCGGAATGAATTGCCTCTTCATAAAGTTCATGATTCATTGTAAAATCCCCCTTTGGATTATCCATTGTAATATGGTTTTATTATAAGTCCAGAAGGGCATAAATGCAAGAAAAACAGCGAAATTTAGGCGGAATTGCTTGCCAGCTTTTGTGTGGTAGAGTATAATAAAACGGCTGTGATTCAGGTAGTCTCGGAAGAATAAGAAAAACTTCAAGATTACAGATTTTAGGAAAGGAGAAAGGAAAAGAGATGACAGGAAAAACACATTTGGCGGTGGGAACTGCTGCGGCATTATGCGTGACACAACCGCCCCATTTAAGAGACTGGGTTTTATGCATCGGAGCGGCAGTTGTTGGTTCTGTAATCAGTGATGTGGATGTCAGTACGTCAGACTCAAGGGAAGCGCTTAATAAAATTACTGCAGTTTCCTGTCTGGCATTTGTAGTTGTGGTAATACTGGAATGTATTTTTCACTTGGGAATTCTTAAGAATTTTAACAGAGAAAGCAGTTTGTTTCGATTTATCATAGGCTTTGCGGTGATGCTTATCGTGTGTACATTTGGAAAGAATCAGCCACACCGATCTTTTATGCATTCTATTTTAGGTCTGTTGATTTTTAGCGGAATTGTGGCATTTATGTATCCGGAAGTGGAACTCTATTTTGCAATTGCAATGCTTTCCCATATTATGATTGATTTACTTAATAAACGAAAAGTGCGTCTGCTTTATCCGTGGGGAAATGGCTGGTGCCTGAGACTATGTACGGCAGATGGAATAGTCAATACGTTGTTATTCTGGTTGGGTTCGGCAGTGGCGATGATTGCTTCCTTTTGGCTAGTAGTTTCAAAATATGCGCCGGAATTATTAAAGATGTTACAATAACAGAAATTAAGCTTGAATTATCTGTTTTATATTGACGCAGAGACGGATTTCCCTGTATTATTAAGAAGTGGGAAAAGAAAATTAAACCAAAAGAAAGGAGAGCGTGCTTAAAAAAGCAAACAATTATGTTAGAAAAAAAATTTAAACTCAAAGAACACAATACCACAGTCAAAACAGAGGTAATTGCAGGTATTACAACCTTTATGACAATGGCGTATATCCTTGCAGTTAACCCAAGTGTATTGAGTGCTGCTGGAATGGATGCAACAGCAGTCCTTCTTGCAACATGTCTTGCTTCTTTTATTGGAACAATCTGTATGGCATTGTATGCAAATCTTCCATTTGCGCTGTCTGCCGGAATGGGCTTAAATGCTTATATGGCATATACCGTAGTCGGTGTAATGGGTTACGAATGGCAGGTTGCACTGCTTGCAGTATTTGTAGAGGGACTTATTTTTATTGTACTTTCCCTTACCAATGTACGAGAAGCGATTTTTGATGCAATCCCATTAAATTTAAAGAAAGGTGTTTCTGTTGGTATCGGTATTTTTATTGCATTTATCGGACTTCAGAACGCAAAGCTGGTTGTATTAAACCAGTCTACACTTGTAACAATTACAAATTTTAAAGAAAACTTCCACTCTGCCGGAATCTGCTCAATTCTTGCAGTAGTTGGTCTGTTTATTACAGTTGTGCTTTATATCAAAAATGTAAAAGGTGCAATCTTAGTTGGAATTTTATCTACCTGGATTCTTGGAATGATTTGTCAGGTCGTTGGAATCTATGTTCCGAATGCAGAACTTGGATATTATACCTTATTCCCAAGTTTTGCAATGACAGATTTTTCAAAACTGGGTGAAACTTTTGGGCAGTGCTTTAACGTAAATTTTGATAAGGTAGGAATTGTAAACTTTATTATCGTAATATTTTCTTTCCTGTTTGTTGACTTATTTGATACATTGGGAACTTTAATCGGTGTCAGCACAAAAGCTGGTATGTTGGATAAAAATGGGAAACTGCCTGGAATCAAACCGGCACTGATGTCTGATGCAATTGCAACAGCGGCAGGTGCAGTTCTTGGAACTTCTACTACGACTACGTTCGTAGAATCTTCGGCAGGTGTTGCAGCAGGTGGAAGAACGGGTTTGACAGCAGTGGTAACAGGATTTTTATTCCTGATTTCCATGCTGTTTGCACCAATTTTTACAGCAATTCCATCTTTTGCAACTGCTCCGGCACTGATTATGGTAGGATTCTTAATGTTTGGTGCAATTACCGATATCAAATTTACAGATGATAATATGACGGAGGCAGTTCCTGCTTATCTGTGTATTATTGCGATGCCACTATTCTACAGTATTTCAGAGGGAATTTCTATTGGCATTATTTCTTACGTGGTATTAAATGCAGTTTGCGGAAAAGCAAAGAAGTAAAACCGCTGATGTATGTACTTGCAGTCTTGTTTGTACTGAAATATGTATTGTTATAAAAAGTAAGAATAGAATTTTTAATAAGTAATTAGTTAAAAAAAGATAAGAAAGAATAGAAAACGTCTTTTTTTCTGGAGAAAAACAGAAAAACGGCGTTTTTTTTATAAAAAAAGTTCTTGACTACTAATAGTTGTTAGTATACACTAACAATGAAAGAAGTTTGAACAGGCAGGAGGGATAGGAATGTCTGGTAAGACACAGATAGAAGAACCAGAAAATTTTATTTTGTATCAGTATACCCAAATGCAGAAAGATAGAATTGTGAGTAAATTTAAGGCAAAGGGCGGACGAATGACCAGACAAAGAGAGCTGGTGCTGGATATTATCCTTGAAGGAGACTGTTCATGTTGCAAAGAAATTTATTACCGTGCCATGCAGAAAGACCCTGAGATAGGAGTGGCTACCGTATATCGTATGGTAAATAAACTTGAAGAAATGGGTGTCATAAGCAGAAAAAATATGTATAAAATTGAAAACCAGACAAAGAGACATCCCCAACAAGGAAGCTGTATGGTTGAACTGGAAGATAACAGTGTCTGCAAGCTGACTTCAAAAAAGTGGAAAAAGGTGATGGAGGCTGGTTTAGAAGCTTGTGGCTATGCAAAAAAAGGTCAGCGTGTAAAAAATCATCATATGATGTAAGTGTCAAAAGTATAAAGTTTACATAGAACGCCTGTGATTTTAAAGAAAAGTGATAAAAATTCTCAATAACAAGGAAAATGCTGGAAAAGTAAAAAAAGGTGTTGTATAATGTCATTTAAACAAAAAAATACGAAATAGCAGGAGGAATACAGGATGTTAAATTGTTTGAAAAATATTGACTGGAAAAAAACCGGAATTTTTGCAGCAGGTGTAGCATTTGGAACAGCAGGAATCAAAGCATTATCAAGCGATGACGCAAAGAACGTATATACACAGGGCACTGCTCTTGTTTTAAGAGCAAAAGACTGCGTTATGAAAGTCGTAACAATGGTTCAGGAAAATGCAGAAGATATCTATGAAGCAGCCAAAAATGTAAATGAAGAAAGAGCAGCCAAAAAAGAAGCAGCTGAATTTGAAGATGCAGAAGAAACAGAAGAAGCAGAAACAGAAGAAGCTGTTGAAGAATTCAAAGAAGTAGAGTCAGAAACAGAAGAATAATTCATTCATTTTAAGTTGGTAAACACCTGCAGATCTCTGCAGGTGTTTTGATATCTTTTCTATACAGATAAAGAGAGGACATGCAAATGAAATTTCAAATAAAACATGAGACAAAGGGCAGAATGCGTGTGCATCTTATGCAGAAAAGAATGAGTTATGAGCAGGCTGATACTTTGTTATATTATTTACACCAGAATAAACAGGTTAGTTTTGTAAAAGTATATGAGAGAACAGCAGACGCTGCGATTTCTTATGTCGGAGACAGAGAGGAAGTCATTAAAGCATTACGTGCATTTTCTTATGAAAAAGCCGATGTACCGCAGGAAGTCATTGCGAATTCCGGAAGAAAATTAAATGCAGACTATCAGGAAAAACTGATTACGAAAGTTGCATGCAGATATATCGCAAAAGCAGTGATTCCATTTCCGGTGCGTGCCATTTATATCCACAATTTAAGTCTTTAAAATACATCTATGCAGGTGTTCGTAGCCTTTGCACCGGAAAACTTGAAGTTGCGGTATTAGATGCAACCGCAATCGGAGTTTCTGTTCTTCGTGATGATATTGCAACTGCAAGTTCTGTTATGTTCCTGCTTGGAATTGGTGAGCTATTAGAAGAGTGGACACACAAGAAATCCGTAGATGATTTGGCTCGTTCCTTATCCTTAAATGTGAAGAAGGTCTGGATGAAGAAAGATGACCAGGAAATTTTGGTTTCTGCTTCTGATATTAAAGTCGGAGATGAAGTTGTAGTTCGTATGGGTAAAGTCATTCCGTTTGATGGTGTGGTAACCGGAGGAGAAGCAATGGTAAATCAGGCGTCTCTGACCGGAGAATCCGTACCGGTAAGAAGAGTAGAACACAATTCTGTCTATGCAGGAACTGTAATCGAAGAGGGCGAACTGACAGTACGTGTGAAAGAAGTTGGTGGTTCTAGCCGTTTTGAAAAAATTGTTACAATGATTGAGGATTCTGAAAAATTAAAATCCGCATCAGAAAGCAAGGCGGAGCATCTGGCAGACCGTCTTGTTCCGTATACTTTAGGTGGAACAGCCCTGACCTATCTTCTGACACGAAATGTCACAAAAGCCTTATCGGTGCTGATGGTTGATTTCTCCTGTGCACTCAAACTTGCGATGCCGGTTTCTGTGCTTTCTGCGATTCGTGAAGCAAGCCTTTATAATATTACAGTAAAAGGTGGAAAATATTTAGAGGCAGTTGCAGAGGCAGATACCATTGTATTTGATAAGACAGGCACTCTTACAAAAGCAAAACCGACAGTAGTAGATATCATTTCTTTTAACGGAGAAAATCCAGACGAACTGTTAAGAATTGCAGCGTGTTTGGAGGAGCATTTCCCTCATTCTATGGCAAAAGCAGTTGTAAATGAAGCAAAGAAATTACATCTTGAACATGAAGAGATGCATTCTAAAGTAGAATACATGGTAGCACATGGTATTTCAAGTACAATTGAAGGTAAGAAAGTAATTATCGGAAGCCATCATTTTGTATTTGAAGATGAAAAATGTGTTGTTCCGGCTGGAAAAGAAGCAGAATTTGCAGCACTTCCGGAAGAATACTCTCATTTATATCTTGCAATTGAAAATAAACTGGCAGCCGTTATCTGTATTGAAGACCCACTTCGTGAGGAAGCTGAGGCGGTTATCAATTCTCTTAGAAAAGCAGGAATTTCTAACATCGTAATGATGACCGGAGACAGTGAAAGAACTGCATCGGCAATTGCAAAGCGGGTTGGAGTAGACCAGTACTTCTCAGAAGTACTTCCGGAAGATAAAGCAAAATTTGTAGAAAATGAAAAAGCAAATGGAAAAAAAGTGATTATGATTGGTGATGGAATCAATGATTCGCCGGCACTTTCTGCTGCAGATGTTGGAATTGCAATCAGTGATGGTGCAGAGATTGCAAGAGAGATTGCAGATATTACAATCAGCGCAGATGATTTATATCAGATTGTGACACTGAAATTTATCAGTAATGGTCTGATGAAACGAATCAAACGAAATTATCGTCAAATTGTAGGAATTAACACTTCCCTGATTCTGCTGGGAGTCAGCGGAGTTATCATGCCGACAACTTCTGCACTGCTTCATAATACCTCAACATTACTTATCACATTAAAGAGTATGAATAATTTATTATCTTAAACTTTTAATTGATTGATTTCTTAAATAAAAAATACTGTCCGGCTGAAGCTTATTTTTTCAGTCCGGCAGTATTTTTATTAATTTTATTAAATTAAAGCTTTCAATTTTTCAGCGACCTTTTCATACATCGGAACAGGAACATGGTATTTTTGACCCATACGTACAACTTCAAAGACAAGTCCTTGCAGTTCAGATGGCTTATGTGCCATGACGTCTCTCTGCATGGAAGTTGTAGTTTCTGGTGGAAGAGCAGACAAAATATCAAGATTAATGGCAACATAGTCCTGTTCAAAAGGAATCCCCATCGCTTTGGCAAGTTCCGAAATTTCACGAATCATAGCTTTGAACATTTCACGAGGTTCTCCTTCTTTTTGGAATTCTCCAGCTGTTGCCTGCCAATAAAGACCTGCTGCACCAATCGGAGAAACATAAGAAAATTTCTTTAAGGTATCCCGTTTTATCTGGTCACTTAAAATTCCCTCAATCGAACTGTCAAAGAAATCTTTTTGGATTTCTTTTAATTCTGGACGCAATTCTTCGGGTGTTCTTGCACCGTACACGACACGAAGAATTTCACCATGCTGTAAAATTGTACCATAAGAAGAAATATTGGCAGAGACATAGATACAGCCGTCCATGACGGAAAGTTCCGGAAGGTGTTTCTGCATCCGTCCACCTGTTCCATAAATATTAAGAATTGGAATAACAATGGTTTCTGGTTTTGCAATTTTTTGAATAAATGGAATGACAGAATCTAAGGAATATCCTTTGACACAGACTAAAATGACATCGGGTCTTTCCTGATACTCTTCTATAGAAACTGCTTTTACCGGAAGGGTTTCTTTTTCATGATTCCATAATTTTTCCAAAGTAAGTCCCTTTGATTTCATTACGTTTAAATGTTCATTTCTGGCAATCAGAGTTACATCTTTTTTTGCTTTTGTCATATAAATCCAAGTGTTCCTCCCGGTGCCGCCTGCGCCGATAATTAAGTATTTCATAAATAAAATGCCTCCCAAGATGTTTTTATTTGCAGAAGTAAATTCAATTCCGGATAAAGTATAGTGTATAAAAAAAAAGAAATGCAATGAAAAATTTAGTATTGACAAGAAAAAGAAATATGCTATAATAAAGTCAAACAAATATATGAACAAGTGCTCATATAAACAAATGTGAGTAGAAAAAGGAGAAAAATCATGAAAAAAACTTACAAAATTGATGTAGACTGTGCAAACTGTGCAAACAAAATGGAAGAAGCTGCTAAAAATACTGCAGGAGTAAAAGATGCAACTGTAAACTTTATGGCTTTAAAGATGATTGTAGAATTTGAAGATGGTCAGGAACCAAAAGCAGTGATGCAGGATGTTCTGAAAAACTGTAAAAAAGTAGAAGACGATTGCGAAATCTTTTTCTAAGATACAATCAAAAAGATGTGAGTGTCAAAAGTAAAGAGTGTTACTCACTGATGTTTTTAGAGTCTCTTCTGTAACTGCTTTTAGTGGTGCGGGAGAGATTTTAAAAATTCACAAAAAAGTTGACTTTTAAAGAAAATGGAGGAGCAGGGGATGAATAAAAAGCAAAAAAAGATGCTGACCCGAATTATTATTGCAGCGGTATTACTCGTAATCCTTTCCTTTCTTCCTGTAGATGGATATCTGAAAATGGCGCTTTATATGGTGCCATATCTGGTAATCGGATATGATATACTGAAAAAAGCATGGAAAGGAATCTTAAATAAACAGGTATTTGATGAAAACTTTTTGATGGCAGTAGCAACTATTGGTGCAATTGTGCTTGGCGATTATAAAGAAGGCGTAGCCGTTATGCTGTTCTATCAGATTGGAGAACTGTTCCAGAGTTATGCAGTTGGAAAGAGTCGTAGAAACATCAGCGAGCTGATGGATATCCGTCCGGATTATGCAAATATAGAAGTAGACGGAAACCTGGAACAGGTAGACCCGGATGAAGTAGAAATCGGTACAATTATTGTAGTACAGCCTGGAGAGAAAGTCCGATTGACGGAATTGTGACAGAAGGTAAATCTACTTTAAATACCAGTGCTCTGACAGGAGAGAGCGTGCCAAGAGATATCTCTGTCGGAGAAGAAGTTATCAGTGGATGCATCAACCTGTCAGGGGTATTAAAAATCCAGACAACAAAAGAGTTCGGGGAATCCACTGTTTCCAAGATTCTTGATTTAGTAGAAAATTCAAGTTCTAAAAAATCAAAATCCGAAAACTTTATTTCTAAATTTGCAAAATATTATACACCGGCAGTCTGCTATGGAGCACTTGCGCTTGCTATTTTGCCTCCACTTGTGAGACTGTTATTTATGGGAGCAAGTCCGGAATGGGGAGACTGGATTTATCGTGCCTTGACTTTCTTAGTTATCAGTTGTCCGTGTGCACTGGTTATCAGTATTCCACTTAGTTTTTTTGCGGGAATTGGTGGAGCAAGCAATCAGGGTGTTCTTGTAAAAGGTTCCAATTATTTAGAAACTCTTTCTCAGACAAAATGTGTAGTATTTGATAAAACAGGTACAATGACTCGTGGTGTATTTGAAGTAAGCGGAATTCATCATAATGAGATGGAAGATGCAAAATTATTAGAGTATGCAGCACTTGCAGAGTGTTCTTCTTCTCATCCAATCAGTAAGAGTCTTCAAAAAGCCTATAATAAATCAATTGATAGAAATCGTGTAACAGATATCGAAGAAATCAGCGGACATGGCGTGGTTGCAAAGGTAGATGGAATAACAGTTGCAGCAGGAAATGAAAAGTTGATGGAAAAACTTGGAATTTCTTATGTTTCCTGTAGTCATGTTGGAACAATCGTCCATCTGGCACTGGATGGAAAGTATGCTGGACATATTTTAATTTCTGATGTGATTAAACCACATGCAAAAGAAGCAATCAAAGAACTGAAAAAAGCAGGTGTTACTAAAACAGTTATGTTGACCGGAGACCGCAAAAATGTTGCAGATGCAGTTGCTTCTGAACTTGGAATTAAAGAAGTTTACAGTGAACTTTTACCGGCGGATAAAGTTACAAAAGTAGAAGAACTGCTTGCCAATAAAGAGGAAAAAGATAAACTGGCTTTTGTTGGAGATGGAATTAATGATGCTCCGGTACTTTCAAGAGCAGATATTGGAATCGCAATGGGAGCACTTGGTTCTGATGCGGCAATTGAAGCAGCAGATATTGTTTTGATGGACGATGACCCACTTAAGATTTCAAAGGCAATTAAGATTGCAAAAAAATGTATCCGCATTGTATATGAAAATATTTACTTTGCAATTGGTATTAAAGTACTCTGCCTGATTTTAGGTGCACTTGGAATTGCAAATATGTGGATGGCAATTTTTGCTGATGTAGGGGTTATGGTAATTGCCGTATTAAATGCAATCAGAACCTTGTTTGTAAAAAAATTTATAGAATAAAAAAGCTAAAAATCAATAAGAGAAAGGATAGCATTTGTTTTATGACAGAAAAATCAGAAGAAGTTTGCGAATCCTGTGAGCTGCATGAAAATCTTTTGAAAATTGTAAAAGAAATGATGCCGGAAGAGACAGAGCTTTACGATTTGGCAGAACTTTTTAAAGTCTTTGGTGATTCGACAAGAATCCGAATTCTGTTTGTCTTGTTTGAAGCAGAAGTGTGCGTCTGTGATTTGGCAAAGGCTTTGAATATGACACAGTCAGCCATTTCTCATCAGCTTCGGATTTTAAAACAAAATAAACTTGTGAAAAGCCGTAGAGAGGGAAAATCCGTATTTTATTCCCTTTCGGATGATCATGTGAGGACGATTATTGACCAGGGTCGGAATCATATTGAAGAAGATTAAAAACTGAAAAGAAAAGGAAAGAAGAGACCTTTTTGGGTAGGAAAATCTATCGAAAGAGGTCTTTTTTGGTATAAAAAACTTGACGAATCAAAAATACCTGCTATAATATGAAAATGATTTTCAATTTTGCATAGATAAGTTCAAAAGTAAAAAAGAATAGATAGGAGAAGCAATGAAAAAGACAGTAAGATTACTTTCGATTATGGCAGTTATAGTTGCAGGATGTACTACAGCATGTGGTCAGAATGCGATAAAAATACAGCGGATGATTCAGGAAAAGTAAAGGTAATGACCAGTTTTTATACGATGTATGATTTTGCACAGAAGATTGGTGGGGAGAAAGTAGAGATTACCAATATGGTTCCATCTGGAACAGAACCACATGACTGGGAGCCTTCTGCAATTGATATCCGAAATATGGAAGATGCAGATGTGTTTATTTACAATGGGGCAGGAATGGAACATTGGGCGGAGGATATTTTAAAATCACTGGATAACTCTGAGTTGATTACAGTAGAGGCTTCAGAGGGTGTGGAATTGATAAGAGAAGGAAAAGAAAATGACCCGCATGTCTGGTTAGACCCTGAAAATGCAAGATAGAAATGGAAAATATTAAAGATGCGTTCATTGAGGCAGACAAAGATAATGCAGAGTATTATAACGAGAATTATGAAACATACAGCAGGCAGTTGGATGGACTGAACCAGGAATTTGAAGAAACATTATCCCAGGTGACCAATAAAGACATCATTGTAGCACATAAAGCATTTGGTTATCTTTGCAAAGCTTATGGATTAAACCAGATAGCAATTGAGGGTCTGATGCCGGATTCTGAGCCGGATCCTGCGAGAATGGAAGAAATTATTCAGTTGGCGAAAAAAAAGAAAATCAATACCATTTTCTTTGAAGAACTGGTAAGTCCAAAAGTAGCCAATACAATTGCAAAAGAAATTGGTGCGAAAACAGAGGTTTTAAATCCACTGGAGGGATTGAGCGAAGAACAGGTGGATGCCGGAGAAGATTATTTTTCTGTTATGAGGACAAATTTAAAGCAGATTAAAAATGCACTGGAAAATTAATGTGGAAAGACAGGACAACAGGAGGAAAACCGCATGAATATGGTTGAGATAAATGACATTTCATTTCATTATGCAGATGTACCGGTTTTAGAAGACGTAAATCTGAAAATCAGACAGGGTGACTATGTAATCTTAACAGGTGAAAACGGAAGTGGAAAGAGTACATTTTTGAAGCTGTTATTGAGAGAACTGATACCACAACAAGGAAGTATTAAAATGTTTGAAAAAGATATTTCCGGTGGATTTAAAGGAATGAAAATCGGTTATGTACCGCAAAACAGTATCAGTAAAAACCAAAATTTTCCGGCAACAGTAGAGGAGATTATGAGAACCGGGCTTTATGAGCCAATCTGGAAGCGTGGAATTTTCGGAAAAAAATATCAGAAAAAAATTTTAGAAGCATTGTCTGAGATGGAGATGGATTCTTTTTGACAAGCCGGATAGGAGAACTTTCAGGTGGTCAACAGCAAAGAGTGATGCTTGCAAGGGCGTTAGTGGGAAAACCAGAACTTTTAATTTTAGATGAGCCGACGACCGGGATGGACAGTGTTTCGATTCAGTCTTTATGTGAAGTTCTGCAAAAGAGAAATGAAAAAGGGCTTACAATTCTTATGGTAAGTCATGGAAGCTTGAAGCCTTATACTGGGGCAAATCGGTTTTGGAATGCACAGGAAGGATTATAGAAGAATGATGAGCATATTGCAGTATGGATTTATGCAGCGTGCATTCATAGTTGGAATTTTACTGGCTGTGATTACACCATGCATTGGAATTACCATTGTTTTAAAAAGAATGTCTATGATAGGAGATGCACTTTCTCATGCCTCTTTGGCAGGTGTTGCACTTGGGCTTTTGCTTGGGATCAATCCGGTACTTGGGGCAGGTGCAACTTGTATCGTAGCGGCACTTGGAATTGAAGCAATCCGCAAAAAGATTCCAAGATATTCTGAAATGGCGATTTCGGTTGTTATGTCAGCAGGAATCGGGCTTGCAGGTGTTTTATCCGGTTTCGTACAAAATAGTGCAAATTTTAACAGCTTTTTATTTGGAAGTATTGTTTCTATCAGTACAGGAGAAATGGCAGGTGTTTGTATCATCAGTGTTGCAGTTTTAGTAACATTAATGCTGTTTTATCGAGAATTGTTTTATATGGGATTTGATGAAAATGCGGCAAGAATTTCAGGTGTTCCGGTTCGGCAGATTAATTTTATGTTTACCATTTAACAGCACTGACGGTTTCTGTTGCTTCAAGAACAGTGGGAGCTTTAATTGTTTCTTCCATGCTGGTTGTTCCGATAGCCTGTGGGATGCAGATGGGAAAAAGTTATAAAAATACTTTATTGGTGCGATTTGTGTTGCAGTGCTTACAACAATTGCCGGTCTGGTGCTTTCCTATTATGTTGGCATAAAGCCAGGTGGGACAATTGTCTTGCTTGAAGTGGTTATCTTTTTGATTTTGGTGATTTTTAAGACGATTATAAGAAAAGGACATTAAAAAGAGAAAATCTCGTGAGGATAGATGTTTTTTGTCAGAGGTCTATTATTACGAGGTTTCTTTTTTGTTGGTAGACAATTGATTTTAATTTTAGTATAATAAATAGAAAATTCAGGAAGATAAAGGAGAAAGAGCCATCAGTTGTCAGGGTGGTATAAGGTTTTTAAGAGAAACCAGTAGAGGAGAAGGAAGTATGGAACCGGATTACAAGATGACGATGCAGGAAGCAAAAGAGGAAACCAGACAGTTTAAAAAGATTTTCACAAATGTGCGTCTGATTGACCAGATGGTGTTACATCGGATTGAGCAGGAAGAAAGGATGAAATTCCAGGACGGTCATTGTAATGATTTCTGGAATAAAAACTGTCCATGTGAAAATTGTGTTTCTTTAAAAGCATTTGAGGGAAAAACTCAGAAAACAAAACTGGAGTTTATGGATTCTGATATTTATCAAGTGACAGCGCGCTATGTAGAAATTGATGGGACACCTTATGTGATGGAAATGTTTAAGTGTTTGGACAGTACATCCTTGATAGATGTTGCGGGACAGGAAAAGATTGTAAGTAAGTTTGCCAGATACAATGAAAAAGTTTATAAAGATGCTTTGACAGGAGCCTATAATCGTCGTTATTTTGAGGAACATATTAAAAAGATGACAGGTTCAATGGGTGTTGCAATGATTGATTTGGATGATTTTAAGCTGTATAATGACATTTTAGGTCATAATGCGGGAGATGCTGCACTTGAGACGATTGGAAAGATTGTTCAAAAAAGCATTGGTCCGGATAATATTTTAATTCGTTATGGCGGAGATGAATTTCTTCTGGTTGTTCCGAACGTAAAAGAAGATGAGTTTTTGAAAGAATTGCAGCAGATTCGAGATAAAATTCATGATGCAAAAGTTCCAGAGTATGCACAACTTCAGCTTTCTGTCAGCATTGGCGGTGTACTTTCAAATGATGAGACAATTGAAAGTGCCGTTTGTCGTGCAGACCGTTTAATGTATAGAGCAAAAAATCAGAAAAATATGGTTGTCTCTGAAAATGGAAAAATTGGAAGTGACGGAGTAGTACGAGAATTTGTGGAAGAAGAGCAGACAAAACAACAGATTTTGATTGTAGATGATTCTGCGATGAACCGTGCAATTCTTTCCGAAATTCTAAAAGATGATTTTGAAATTTTAGAGGCAGAAAATAGTGAGGAATGTTTAAGCTTAATTGAGGAAAATGGTACAGGAATTGCCTTAATTTTGTTAGATATTGTAATGCCTGGACTTGATGGATTTGGAGTACTTGAATTTATGAACAAAAACCGTTTTATTGAGGATATTCCGGTTATTATGATTTCGAGTGAATCTTCTAATGCCCATATTAGAAGAGCCTATGAGCTGGGTGTTTCCGATTATATCAGTCGTCCATTCGATGCCATGATCGTTTATCAGCGCGTCTTTAATACAATGAAGTTGTATGCAAAACAGCGCAGGCTGACAACCCTTGTTACAGATCAGATTTATGATAAAGAGAAAAATAACCGCATGATGATTAGTATCTTAAGCCAGATTGTAGAATTTCGAAATGGTGAGAGTGGACCTCATGTATTACATATTAATACACTGACGGGTATGATTTTGGAAAAACTGGAGCAGAAAACGGATAAATATAATCTCTCCTGGTCAGAGCAGCAGTTAATTACAACCGCTTCTTCTCTTCATGATATTGGAAAAATTGCAATTGATGAAAAGATTTTGAATAAACCGGGAAAGTTGACGAAAGAAGAGTTTGAGATTATGAAAACGCATACTTTAATCGGTGCTTCCGTACTGGAAAATCTGGAATTATATCAGAATGAACAATTGGTAAAGATTGCTTATGAAATCTGCAGATGGCATCATGAACGTTATGATGGACGAGGATATCCGGATGGTTTAAAAGGAGATGACATTCCAATCAGTGCGCAGGTTGTATCTTTAGCGGACGTATATGATGCACTTACGAGTAAACGTGTTTATAAGGCAGCGTTTTCCCATAAAAAAGCAATGGAAATGATTTTAGGTGGGGAATGTGGAATCTTTAATCCAATGCTTTTAGAATGTCTGGTAGAAATTCAGGATAAGATTCAGGAAAAATTAGAAAAGAGTGTGGATAAAGATTCTTATTTGAAAAAACAGACAGAAGAATTGGCTTTATTTGATATCTCAGGAATAGACAATTTTTTTTTAGGGGGGGGGGTAAAACGAAAAGCTTTTTTGACAATGTGAGTGTTCGCCCACAAAAAAATAAAAGTTGAGAAAAAGAATTATGGATAAGGCAGAGCATTCTATGTATATGAATAAACAGAAAGAAAAAGGAACAAACCGTTAATAAAAAACCTGTGGAAATCAAGAGATTCCGCAGGTTTTTATCTGATGATTGTCAAGTGGATATTCGCAATTCGCTTTGCTACTTGCTTATTGCTTTTCGCAATTGAAGCAGGGGACTTCCTTGATTTGGTTAAATTAATTTAAACAGGAGCGAACTGACTGTTATAAAGGGTGGCATAAAATCCATTTTTAGAAAGCAGTTCTTTGTGACTGCCCTGTTCAATAATGTGCCCATCTTTCATGACGAGAATGATATCTGCATTTTTAATCGTGGAAAGACGATGAGCAACAATAAAACTGGTTCGTCCATGCATCATTTTTTCAAAAGCTTTCTGGATACGAATTTCTGTCATAGTATCGATAGAAGAAGTTGCCTCATCAAGAATCAGCATTGGAGGCAGGCAGAGCATTACACGAGCGATGCAGAGTAACTGTCTCTGACCTTGCGAGAGGTTGCTTCCACCTTCAGAGAGAATAGTATCATATCCATCTGGCATACGCATAATAAAGCTGTGTGCATGAGCTTCTTTCGCAGCCTGAATGATTTCTTCTTTGGTTGCATCCGGATTTCCATAAGAAATATTTTCCCAGATGGAAGCCGATTTTAACCAGGTTTCCTGTAAAACCATACCATAAGAAGCACGCAGGGAATGACGAGTAATCGAATCAATATCATGTCCATCAATTTTAATTGAACCACCATTAATCTCATAGAACCGCATTAACAGGTTGATTAAAGTTGTTTTTCCGCAGCCTGTTGGACCGACAATGGCGATTCTCTGACCCGGATTTGCATGAAGATTGAGACCTTGAATCAATGGAACTTCTGGGGTATAAGAGAAATCAACTTGTTCTAAAGAAATCTCTCCTTTTGGTGAATCAAGTACAGCAGAATCTGCTTTATCATCAGAAATCGGTTTTTCATCAATTAATTCAAACACACGAGCCGCAGAAGCAAGGGAGTTCTGGAATTCCGTAATAACACTTGTAATTTCATTAAATGGTTTAGTGTACTGGTTAGTATAGCTTAAGAAGCTGGAAAGCTGACCAACACTTAACATTCCATTGATAACACCGAAACATCCGGAAATTGCAACACCTGCGTAGATACAAGCGTACATAAAACGGGTAGCCGGGTTTGTAATGGAAGAAAAGAAAGTTGCTCGAAGCGAATAATTTGCCAGACGTTCATTGATTTCTTTAAATTGTTTCTGGGTTTCTTCTTCATGCCCAAATGCCTGTACGACTTTAATTCCCTCTAACATTTCATTGGTTAATCCGGTCAGTTCTCCCCTTGCCTCAGACTGTTTTTTGAACATAATAAAAGTCTTTTTTGAAATAAAGTTTGCAATAAAAAAGGACATTGGACTTAATACAACAACAACCAGAGTAATCAGAGGATTAATACTCAGCATAAATACAATTGTTCCAAGAATTGTAATGACACCGGTAAAAAGCTGGGTAAATCCAAGTAAAAGACCATCAGAAAACTGGTCGATATCAGTAATGACACGGCTGATTAAATCTCCTGAGGCATGGCTGTCCACATAAGAAAGCGGAAGTACCTGTAAATGGTTAAATGCCTGAACTCTTAAATCTTTTACGATTTTATAAGTGATTTTATTATTAATGTGATTCATAACCCATTGACATAATGCAGAGATTATAATGCATGTCAGGATTGTTGTGATAATAGAAATCAAACCATGGAAATTGACGTTTCCTTTAGAAAGAATGAAATCCACACCGTGTCCTGTCAAAATTGGTACATATAAAGTCAGGGCAACCGTAATCACAGAAAAGAGCAGGGACAATAAAACCAATGGAGTGTATGGACGAATACAGGCAAAAATACGTTTTAATGTAGATTGTTTTTTAGTTAGCTGTTTTGACACTGTAAGGCACCTCCTCTTTTGAAAGCTGTGAAGCACAGATTTCCTGATAAACTTCATTTTCTCTTAAAAGTTCTTCATGAGTTCCGATTCCGGCAAGCGTACCATCATCGAGTACGAGAATCTGATCAGCATTGCGGATGGTTGAAACACGCTGAGAAACCAAAAATACGGTTCTGTTTTGTATTTGTTGTTTTATGGCCTTTCTAAGTCTGGCATCCGTTGCAAAGTCAAGTGCAGAAGCACTGTCATCAAGGATCAGGATATCCGGATTTTTAACCAGAGCGCGTGCGATGGTCAGACGTTGCTTCTGACCACCAGAAAGATTAGAACCGTTTTGTTCAATCATCAGGTCAAGTCCCTGGTCTTTGGAATCGACAAATTCTTTTGCCTGTGCAATTTCGAGTGCCTGATAAATTTCTTCATCAGTGGCATTTTTTCTTCCCCAGCGCATGTTTTCTCGCAACGTGCCTTTAAAAAGCTGGGCTTTTTGTGGAACCATGCCGATATGTTTGCGGATAGAAACCGGATTTAAAGTTTTGACATTACCTCCGTCTACCTCTACACTTCCGTTTTGAACATCATAGAAGCGGGGAATTAAATTGACAAGGCTTGATTTCCCGGAACCGGTTCCACCGATAATTCCGATCGTCTGTCCTGGCATAGCTTTAAACGTAATGTTACTTAAAACTTCTTTTGCTGTTTCATTATAAGAAAATGAAACATTTTTAAATTCAACAGCAGCAGTTCCGGCAATGCTTCCGATTGGGGTCTTAGATGCCAGGAAAGCTCCTTCTTCTTTAATAGAAGGCTGCATGTCGAAGATATTGTTGACACGGTTTAAACTGGCAATTGCTTTGGAAAGCAGGATGATTAAGTTTGCCAGTTTGATTAATTCAACCAGAATCTGGGACATATAGTTAATTAAGGCAATGACCTGTCCCTGAGTTAATCTGCCAAGATAAACCTGATTTCCGCCAGACCATAAGATGGCGATGATACCAAGTTGATGATAACATAAGTAACCGGATTTAACAGGGCAGAAATTTTTCCGACGTGAATCTGGCGAAAGAAAAGCCGGCTGCTTTTTTTTCCAAATGATTCCATTTCACTTTCCTGACGGTTAAATGCGCGTACAACACGGATTCCCAGAAGATTTTCACGGGTGGAAAGTAAAACATCGTCAAGCTGTTTCTGTACGTTTTTATAAAGCGGCATGGTAATTAACAGGATTGCAAATACGACGACTGCCAGTGCAGGAATCACTATGACAAAAGGAATCGCAGCTTTTGCATCTACCGTAAATGCCATAACCATAGCACCAAATACAACGAATGGGGAGCGCAGAAACAGACGCAGAAACATGTTAATTCCATTTTGTACCTGGTTGATGTCATTTGTCATTCGGTTGATTAAAGTAGAAGTTCCAAGGGTATCAATTTCCTTAAAGGAAAGGGTGTTGATATGGGCAAATAAATCATTTCGTAAATCTCGTCCGGTGGAAACAGCAGATTTTGCTGCAAAATACTGTGCGGTAATTGCAAAACCAAATCCGATGATTCCAAGCAGGACAAGGAGAGCACCCATACGCCACAGATATCCGGCATTTTTCTGGTAGATACCGATATCAATCATTTTGGCGACAACCAGAGGAACAAACAGCTCAAAGCTTGCTTCAAGCATTTTAAAAAGTGGAGCAAAGAGTGTTGCCAGAGGATGTCTTTTAGGTAAGTCAATAATCGTTTCATGAGTTTAAAATATTCTCCTTTTTCTCCTTATAAAATGATGTGAGTGTCAGAAATAAATTTTCTCACAAACATCTTCCATTATAGTGTGTGCGCAATAAAAAAGCAATCAGACATTAAAAAAAGAAAGGATAATAAATTTGAAACAAGAAAGTTTGAAACAAAAAAGAAGCTCCGGCAAAATAGGAACTTCTTTTTTGTTTCTCTCATACCTCTTTTTTATTTCGCAAAACATTTCTTTTCTTTTA
>ENA-OQCN01000143-OQCN01000143.1-human-gut-metagenome-genome-assembly--contig:-NODE-143-length-35680-cov-4.373949_pt1 | contig 35680 bp, 48 predicted proteins | sample MGYA00242497_ERZ504576 | MGnify/ENA primary metagenome ERZ504576 (study PRJEB26092, sample SAMD00036296) | human gut metagenome | host: Homo sapiens | study: EMG produced TPA metagenomics assembly of...
AACCAAAACCACATATGCTCTGTTAACGTATCATAACTGTATATTTTTTTAGCTTCCTTAGGGAGGCTTATTTCTGGTGTCATAATACAGGACTGAATTATAAATTCTATGTGTTTCTATGTGTACATGCTATCCTATTATAAATAGAGTGTCAGAATTAAAAGTCCATATAGAGTTGACGCGCTTTGTTCAACCAGAAAAATCGAAATTGATGCAAACGAAAGGGCAGTTAATGAAAAGTCTCAATACTGCTTTTTCGTTTGCACCACCTTCGATTCTTTCCTTAACGATTTGTCAGATTCTAAAAAAACTGTTTTCCGTAATTGTATCATAATCCTGAAAAGAAATTAAATTTTCTTTTCCAATCCTTTTACTATCTTATCAAAATCAGATTCAATTGGCTGTGTCTTGTTAAAAATATCATATTCCTGATATGCTTTCTCCACTGCCTGCTTATGAGAAATACATCCATTATCTTTCAAAATATCGTATCTGCGGAACGCAAGAAATTCGTTCACACTTTTTGAAAATTCCTCCATAGTAAAGACGTTTTCACGTTCAATCAAATCCTCTATGTAATCAAAATATCCTGTAACAGCACGTTCCAACTGACGAATCTGTTTTCATCCAAATAGTTTTTGCAATCGGGGTATCAGATTTGAGAATACGACCATCTGGAGCATTTTTCCATGTGGTCAAGCCCATATTTTCCTTGGTGTGGTCAGCTTGATTATAGACGATTTCAGCCGCTGTTTTACCGGTAATAGCATAATGAAATTTGTTCTGTATGGTTGCATAAAAATGATATGCAGTATCAGAATCTCTATTGTAATCAATGCTGCACTCTGCAAAGATATCGGTTATCTGTTGCCATATTCTACGTTCGCTGGCACGGATGGAGCGTACTCTTTCCAGCAATTCACGGAAATAGTCTTTTCCAAATGCTGTTTTACCCTGTTTCAGGCGTTCATCATCCATAGCAAAGCCCTTTATCATATATTCCTTCAAAATACCGGTTGCCCATATACGGAACCTGGTTGCCTGAATAGAGTTTACTCTGTAACCTACAGAAATAATGGCATCCAAATTATAATAATTGGTAGGAATAGTCTGCGTTTTATCCTGCATTGCTCCGTGCTGAGTGGTTGTTGCAATTTTTGCAACAACCACTTCCTCATCAAGCTCACCGGTTTCAAAAATCTTTGCTAAATGGCGGCTGATGCCCGACTTGTCAATACCAAACAATTCAGCCATGGCTTTTTGTGTCAGCCATATCGTTTCATCTTTTATCAAGGCACTGACTGTTACGTTATCATCTTCGGTTCTGTACAGCACCATTTCCAGTTGTTTTGTAATATCTGTATTCATAATCAGCCTTCTTTCTTAAGAGTCAAGAATATTTACATTGTAGCAAACGTATGTTTGCACGTCAAGAAGGCGGTGGAATTTTTATGGAGCAGACAAAAACTTTTTATTAAAAAAAGCAATGTATGATACAAAAAGTTTACAACTGACATATATACTCATTATAACAACATGGAAGATAACTATTCTGAATAGTCACCGGGGAAGAACAAAAAGGGAGGAGAACCACATATGGATAAGAGGGGTAACATATCTTCACGAAATATGAGATTATTTGCAGCAATTATGACACTCATCGAGGCACTTGTCCTCATATCACTCGCAGGCTGTGCCGGCAAAAAGGTAGATTATGGCACTGATACAGAAAAACTGACAAAAAGTGCTGTATGCAATGTAAAGGATTTTAGTACAGATGAGACCTACAGCGATGAGTTTTCCGTGCAGACAGAAATTGGAAATGTAAATATAGATATAAGTGCAAAAGTGGAACTGCCTGATTGTAAGACAATGTCAGTAGTTGAAGTGGAAAAGATACCTTATTCTGCAAAGCTCAAGGAAAAGGTATTGAAGGCATACTTTGGAGAGTCACAGATTTATTACTATGATAAGGAACATTGGACAAAAACACAGCTTCAAAATCTTATTGATTCCATAAATTCCTCAACAACACCAACTGATACATCTGGCACAGGAAACAGAGCTGAGTTTTTGAAGGAATATACGCATTATCTGGAAAATGCCGGGGATGAATGGACTATAGCTACAGAGTATGATTCATGTGATGAGTTTGTAGGGAAAAAAGGAAACACCTGGTATAACGTGAATTTTGTTGCAGATGGTGATGAAAATAAATGGCTGTCGGGAATTGGCGCAGGTCCGATTGAGGGATATACCAAAAAGACAGGAAGTAATGAATACGAGTGGAGCAATATATTTAACGATGGATATGTGCAGCAATACTTTGGACCGGATTCACTCATGGAATATGATACGGTAAATGATATCACGGATTCACAGGATACATCGGGAGAGGAAATCGCGCAGGAGGAAAATGAATCGGGTATCACAATAGAAGAAGCGGGGAATATGATAGACAGTTTTTTGAAAGAGACAGGTTTTTCATCCATCCCGCAGACTGAGAGCTCGCAGCTGAAATGGAGTGGATATAACGAAAGAGCCGATCATGTGTATCAGGAAGATGATATACATGAGTGTGTAAGTGGTTATAGATTTTACTACAATATCGGAGTTGGCAAAATATTATTTGATGATGCTTTAAATCCGATGGATTACAGCGGATACAATATGAAATATGGTGATAGTATAGAGGATACTTTTGATAATGAATTCTACAATTTTTATGTTGATAAATATGGTATATGTACTTTTTATATAGACTGCCCGGTAAGTATAGTAAGAAAACAGGAAAATGTAGAAATGCTTCCTTTAGAAAATATATTTGATATTGCCCGGGATGAGCTTAAAAACAATGCTGATGAATATGTACTGGATACAAATGTAAAATATTACACTCTAAAACTTGCATACATAAGGGTAAACAACCGGACTGATATGCAAAAATACAGTTATATTCCGGCATGGAGTCTGGAATTGCTGCAGAAAGACACTACAAATGCATGCCCTGTATTTATCAACGCGATTGACGGAAGTGTGATACATCCGGACGATCTGAGTTAAGATACAGAATGTTTACATCGGACCGTACTTTCACAGGAATAATTATGTTGTAGAAAAAATGTGACATATCAGGGAGGATTGGCATATGAGAAAACATACAAGAATATTTGCAGCAATTATGACACTCATCGAGGCACTTGTCCTCACATTATTCACAGGCTGTGCCGGCAAAAAAGTAGATTATGGGAATGAGAGCGAAAGTAAATAAACAAAAAATATGTCTGCCTTAGCTGATATAAAGGCAGACTCCGGCTGGAATGAAAACTTTACCATACAGACCGGTAATGGCGAGAAAACAGTATATGTATATGCAAATATTGTAGTTCCGGACTTCGATAACATGTCGGTTGTTGAGGTGGAAAATGTAAAGATAGATGCTGATTACAAAAAGCGTTTTCTGGATTTATATTTTGGTGGGAACGAGTACTATTATCACGATCCGGATCATTATACTGTTGACGAATTGAATGAGGTCATAGAGTACTGGCAGAAAGAACAGGATGATACTTACAGGGAGTGGTTGGAACAGCGGCTGGCTGAATACAGGGATAAGCTTGAAACGGCAAAGACTACTTATACCGTGGCAAAGGATCTCGAAAACTGTGAAGTATTTGCAGGCTACAAGGGTGATGTGTTCTGTGAGGTGGAGTTTGAGGCTCACAAGGTACATGCTTACGCCTTGCATCAGTCCGGGACAGATTACGGTCCACCATCTTTAAGGAATGAGGACTATGATACCATAACGCAGACTTTTCAGGATGATGATCTAAAGGATAAGGCAGACGAGACCTCAAATGAGGCAGTAAATCTGCCGCATCAGCCAAAAAAGAAGCCGGGAATTTCCTTAGTAAATTGGGAATGCAGGATCTGGTGGAACGAGGTGAATGTGAGTGCAGCTGGATAGGTTTTAATATTGACAGCGAAAAGGAAAATGACTATCAGACAGCAGCGTGGGGATATATTTATTCATACGCGACCGGCATAGACGGCATCACATTTAAGGATGGATTTGATATGGATACCTATTTGTCGGGGTATGAAGCAATTGATAGTGATATAGATGATGTTACACTGCCTGACAGTACACTTCTTACAGTCACTGATGATGGAATAATTGATGTGCAGATGGAATATCCGGTAAATGTAACACAGATCTATAAGGATGTGGAGCTTATTTCTCTGAAAAATATAGAGCAGATCATCAAGGCGGAGATTACGGAAAATCCTGATAAATATGATACCGCGGCGACATTCAATAAGCTGCAGCTTAGTTATCTTAAGATAAGAAGTGACAGTGAACAGGGAAAATACAGCTATGTTCCGGCGTGGGTACTGTCACGTATGGTAGACTCCAATGAGCAAAATGCTATCTTTGTAAACGCTATAGATGGAACGATCATAAGGATTGATGATCTCATATAAAATTTAGCTAATGGATCGGGTTCATATTTTGATGGAAAAGATGTGAAAAATATATGATTAACAGAAAAAAAAATATATAAGTCGTTTGACACTTACCGCTGCGATTACCTCTATTTTGTTTTCAGGATGTGGGGCGGCACAAAAGGAGCTTGCACAGACGGACAGAGCTTCCTACGAGAAAATATCATACCAGACAGTTACGGTACAGAGCGGTTCACTCACACCGCAGACTACCATCAGTCTGAGCGCGCAGGGCTATACCAGGTTTTCCTATGGTGCGACAAACACGGAGCTTACGCTCGAAAAGGTAAATGTGGCAGTGGGTGATCATGTGAAAAAGGGTGATATACTGGTGGCTTTTAAATCCGGGGAGATACAGAAAAAGATTGAGGACTACAGCGGGCAGATCAGTCAGAATAAGCTTCTGGCAGAGCACTACAGGGCTATTATGAAAATCGATGATACTCAGGATTATTCAAGCGATATTGCCCAGCTTGATAAGGATACAGAGGTTGCGCAGCTTTATCTTGATGAGGCAGAGGAAAAACTGTCGAGATATCAGATCACGGCATCCGAGGATGGCACGATCACAGCAATGAACAATTCGCTTTTGGCGGGGGTTTTTGAACCGGGCAGCAATCTTATAACAGAAATCAGCGGAAACGGCAATTACGAGGCTGACAGACCGGAAGGTTATGACTTTAATGTAGGTGATATATACACGGCAACAGCATCTGATATAGAGTTTGAACTTAAGGTAAAAGAGGTGGACGATAAAAAGGTTGTTTTTGAACCGGTATCGGACATGTCGGCAGTATCGGATGCACAGATATTTTCCATGGAAGTGACGCGCCCTGCTATAGAAAATGCTGTGTATGTGCAAAAGGACGCAGTACATGAGAAGGATGGCAGGTATTTTGTATACACACTGGATGAGAATGGATACAGACAGGCGGTATGGATAAGTGCCGGAGATCAGGTGGGAGACTACCGGATCATCACAGAAGGACTTAAAAGCGGGGATGAGGTGGTTTTGCAGTGAAGAACAGAAACCTTTTATCAATAAAAAAACTGGCAGTACTGGGGATATGTGTATCGTTTGTGGCAGGCGGCTGTGGAAAAATGACAGAAAGCAGCATACCAAAGCTTGAAGAACCTGTAGCGTTAAATGAAGCCTATAGACCTGTGGAATACGGTACGATCGGCTCCATACAGGTGCTGATGGCTACCGCAGTTTCGAGGGATTACTGCAATTACTACAGTGCCAATGTAAATATTTCACAGATATATGTGGAGCCGGGAGATACAGTAAATGTAGGGGATGTGCTTGCAGTCTGTGATGTGGATGAGGCAAAAAAACAGTTGCAGGAATGTAAGGATGCGCTGGCGCATGAGAATGAGACATATGAGATATCCGCTCAGATCTCGGATACGCAGATCAAATTATGGGAGAGTCAGGCTGCGGATACGGACGAATTTTCAACAGAACAGATTGAGAAAAAAGAGAGCACAGAAGAGGATTACAATACGCAGATTGCCACAGAACAGGAAAATGAACGGTACGATAAGCAGCTTCACGAATACCGAGTGCAAAAGATCAATGAGCAGATGGCTTTATATCAGCAGATTGTTGATGATGGAACGCTTAAGGCAGCCCACAGCGGTCTTGTCACTTACACTAAGAAGCTGACAGATGGAAGGTCTGCTGCGGCATACGAGAATATAGTCATTGTCTCAGATACGGATGACCTTGTGCTGGATATAAAAGATACAGCCATAAATGAGTACAAATACAGTGATTATGACAAGAAATATGTGATAGTCGATGGCGAAAAATATGATGTCACCGAGTCTCAATATACATCAGAGGTTTTGGTACTTTCGAAGATAAACAACCGCTATCCGGATGTGTGCGTGGAAAGCAGGGAAAAGCCGTTTCTTACGGCAGGACAGATGTATCCGGTATATTTTGAAAAGGCAAAAGCGGACCAGGCACTTGTCGTGGGAAAAGATTCCATCTATAAGGAAGGCGATACCAGATATGTCTATGTGAAAAATGATGAGGGCGGCCGCGAGAAACGCATCATAACAACAGGTGAGTCTGATGAAAACTATACACAGGTCACAGAGGGCTTAAAAGAGGGGGAGCTGGTCTACTATAATTCTACAGATCAGGTTCCGACAAAGTATAGCAAATATACGGTAACAAGGTCTGATTTTGATATAGCAAACTACGGTGTGCGCTACAGCAGATCTGACGCAGGGACGATAACCGAAACCTGTGATTATGAAGGGCAGATCGTATCGGTCAATGTGAAGCAGGACGATACGGTAGAAAAGGGGATGCTGCTTTACGTGGTGGATACCGGAGAGGGCAAAGCTGCCATAACAGAGGCGAAAAATGCGATCGACTCGGAGAATGAATCCTATGCGCAGAAGATTGCTGATTACGATAAACAGATAAAAGATTTATCTGAAGGTGGTAGTAGCGCAGAAGAAAATAACCGGCAGGATGAAAAGCCGGATACAGCATATGATGAGCAGCAGTTGAAACTGAATTTACAATTATTGAATCTGCAGAAAAAACTTGCCTGTGCAGACCACACCTATCAGCTTTCCCAGCTACAGTCAGCATATGACAGCATAAGCGCAGGAAATGACGGCAAAGGAAATATTTCAGTATATGCCAAAAATGATGGAAAAGTTTCAAAGGTGAGTGTCAAGGCAGGAGATAATGTGGAGGAAGGCTCAGATATCCTGCAGATAACCGGAAATTCCACGGACGTACTGCTGGTTCAGGTAAAGGATAGCAATAGCTATAAAGTATATAAGGACAATATAGCAGATGTGGGAGAGCGCGTATCACTTGAGCTGGACGGTACAACGATCTACGGAAGCTGTATCGGTTTTGCCGGTTACGGTAGTGTTGCTCAAAAGGGATATATAAATCAGGATGATAAAGGTGTGCATATTACCGGAAACACAGATTCGGGATATGGAAATGCAGCATTTTATATAAAACTTGACAATGGAATACCGGATGATCTGACCAGGGCATCTGCTGTAAAGTTTTCTTATGTTTCTTTTAAAAAGGTGGTAGTGGTGCCGACTTCGATCATACACAAGCAGGTCAATCCGATGGACAAAGATGATATATCCTACTATGTGTGGAAAATTGATGGGGACAGCGTGGTAAAGCAGCCGGTAATATTGAGCGATTATACATCAGGCAGCAATACACTTGTGCTTTACGGTATTGATGAGGGCGATGAAATATGTTTGGCTTCGTAATTAATAAATTAAAAAACAGAAAATGGTTAAATTTGTGTCTGCTTATGGGAGTGGCTTTGTTTATAGCACTTTTTGTGTGCCACCCTATGTTTGAAAAGGGCGCGGGCAATCAGATACTCGACAGACTTTTTACGGATCATGCCACACAGCAGAATGAGTTTCCTGCACAGATGAGCCGCGAGGGAACATATGCGGTGGCAGATTATCCTGATTCGCAGTCAGTGCTTGATAAGCTGTCAGGATACGAAAAGAAGTGGACTGAATATGTGGATATAAACAAGGTTTCCTCACAGCAGCTTATCAAACTCTCAGGAGGACGCGCAGATACAGAGTTTGGAGGACTTAACCATTATTTTACAATAGGATATCTGCCGGGGCTTTCGGAGTACGCGGATGTTGTAAAATCTCAGACTGACACAGCCACATTCGAATGCAGTATAAGCGAAAAGACAATGGATCACTACGGACTTGCAGCAGGTGAAAAAGTCTATTTACATGTACCTGATGGCAGTGGGAAAAAGGAAATTTCTTTCGTCATATCACAGATCTGCCGTGAAAAAGATATAAACGATCCATATTGGGCCAAGACGCTTTCGGATATGGGCGATGTGATATTTGTTTCGCAGGATGTTTTTGACGAAATGATGCAGTATTACAGCGAGGACAATATCAGCTACAGTGATTTTCTCATGCTGGATTACAGGCAGATCAACACGGAAAATGCCTCACTTTATGACGGTTATATGGAGCAGTTTAAGGATGCTGACAAGCTCTACAATGACAACATCCGTGATACGCTGGAGCGCTTTTTTACACAGCAGAAGACGGTAAAGCTGATGCTTTGGGCGTTGGAGCTGCCGTGTCTTGTGCTTTTGATTTTATTTATAAGAATGATATCTGCACAGATACTTTCGCTCGAGGAAAATGACATACTTGTTTTAAGAAGCCGCGGTGCGACAAAATTACAGGTATTTATTTTGTACCTACAGCAGTCGGGAATAATAGCGTTTGCGGGCTGTGTACTTGGAATAGTACTCGGATATATAATGTGCCGGGCTGCCGCATCTACAGACGGATTTTTAAGATTTACGGCAAAGGATATAGGCACTTACAAATTTGTATGGCAGATGCTTGTCTATGCGGTGGCAGCGGCAGTTATCATGGTGCTGTTTATCACAGTTCCGGTGTGGAAAAAATCAAAGGATGCCATATCAGAGCACAGCAAGGAACGAATATCAAAGAAAAAGCCTCTTTGGGAGAAATGCTTTATAGACGTTATACTTTTGGCTCTGTCAGCATATCTGCTTTACAATTACAACAAGCAGAAGAGTACGCTTGCGATATCTGTTCTTGAGAACAGGAGCATAGATCCTGTCATGATACTGGACAATTCGCTTTTTATATTTGCAGCGGCACTTTTGTGCGTAAGACTTACCGGACTTATTATTCTGCTTGTGGACAGGCTCTTTAAAAAGCATTTTTCTCCGGCAATGTATGCATCATTTTTACAGCTGAAACGAACCAGATACAATCAGGGATTTCTGGCAGTATTTCTTATCATGACAGTGGCTGGCGGTATTTTTGACGCGAATATGGCGCGCACCATGAACAGCAATATGGAAAAACGGATCGTCTACAATGTGGGTTGTGATGCGATATACAACGAAGATTTCAGACTCAGGATACAGAAGAATAAAGATGGCTCTGTAAGCTGGATGTATGACGAGCCTGATTTCGGTAAATACGAGTCGCTCAAAAATGAGGGCATCTGTGACGGGGTCACGCGTGTGCTTGAGGACGAGCGGGTAGACATTTCCGCAGGCAGTGGTTCGGTTTCGGATGCATATCTTATGGCGATAAACACAAAAGAATTCGGTGAGACTGCGAAATTGCAGAGTGACCAAAATGATGATATTAATGACGCGCACTGGTTCAATTACCTGAATGAGCTGGCAAAAGAGCCGGACGGAGTCATCATTTCCTCAAATCTGGCAAAAGCTCTGGGACTTAAAGTTGGTGACAGCTTAAATTACTCAAGGCTTGAGGGGAAGCGGTTTGTTGTGGAAATACAGTTTGAATGTGAATAGTTCACTTTTGTAATGTGCTAGGTTTTAAAATTAAATGCGAAAAGAGTTAATAAAACTCTATCGCATTTATTTTTTTACCTACAAGAAAGTATAGAAAAATGCGGTTAGAGCGTAAAAACTCTAACCGCATTTTTATTTTACCCATAAACGAGAAGGAGGCGTTGAAAGTGAGAAAAGCGTACAAAAAATTAACCTATGCAGACCGTCAAACAATCGAACACATGACGGAGCAGGGGGCAGAGCCTAAGAAGATCGCGGAAGTGACCGGCGTACATGTAGCAACAATATATAGAGAACTCAAAAAAGGCGCGGACACAGAAGGACATTACAAGGCAGAGTTAGCGCAGCAGGCGTTATTTGTATAAAGGCGGCAAAGGTCGCCCATGCGCTTTTAATTTAAAGGGATAGAATACCACCCTCCGAAGGTGGCGGTGCGGGTTCAATTCCCGCCGGGCGCATTTGTGCAAGGTTGGCAGCCTTGCGGCAGATGCAGCAGGTAAATAGCTGTTATCTGTATGTTGTGAAAAAATTACAGCGGGCGCACCTGCTAGAAAGTGCGTAGACGGTCAACAGGTTTTCAGCTGCTTTTTAATGCGAAAAGCAGCCAACACAGCAAATATAAAAAGCCAAAGCGGGAATACATGAACAAAGCAAGAGAACCACCAAAGGGAGGAATTTGTAAGATATACATACTTGAAAAATGAATAGAAAAAAAGCCGTTACGTTGGCAGCGTACCGGCTAGTGATTTAGTGCAAATGCAATATTTCAACCTAAAAAAATTATACCATTTATTGCGTTTGCCGTCAAGCCAAAGAACCGGCAAATAAGCCGGTTTCGGGCTTGTTCAAACTATTAACTTTAGGATCCATATAGGAGTTAATAAGACTAATGCAAAGGTGGTGTAATTGAGTTGGGTTATTTCAAAACCACAGTAAAGGCAGGGGCGGCGATCGAGGTTACAAAGAGTTACACAAAAAGGATAGGAACAAAGGCAAGGGGGAACAAAGAAAAGCCAACAGCCGAGGAAATGGAAAAAGTAAACCAAATGAACGCCGAAAGAACCCTGCGACTAAAGATAAATGAAAATTTCGGAGTTGATGATCCTTTTATAACATTGACATATAGAAAAGAGGAACGACCAACACCGGCAGGAGCAAAGAAAAATATAAAAAAATTATTAGATAGCCTTCGAAAAAAATACAAGACAATGGGCGCAGAGTTGAAATATATAAATGTCACAGAGTATCAAAATAAAGCGATCCACCACCACATAATTATAAACCACGTTGAAGGTGTAGACGTTTCTAAATGGGTGCGCCAGTTATGGAAATTTGGCAGACCGGATTTTAAGTATTTGGACGATACCGGACAGTATAAGGATTTAGCGGCATATCTCATAAAAGAAACATCAAAGACCTATAAAGGCAATGACGACGGCGGGCATAAGCAAAGATACAGTTGCAGCCGCAATTTGATAATGCCAACACCAAAGACAGAAATTATAAAAAAGGCGCAAAGGTGGGCGGCAGATCCAAAACCGATAAAAGGCTATTACATCGACAAAGACACAGTATATAACGGTGTAGATCCGTTTACCGGCAGAGAATACCAAAAATATACAATGGTTCGGCTATCCGGTAGCGGTGGTTAATATTGTGGATAACTCACAACGAAAAACCGCAGCCGTCTAATAAATACTAGACGGCAGGGCGTGTTAAAAGAAGGTGGATAAATTGAACGTAAGCATATACATAAAAAGCAGTTTCAGAGGCAATCCAAGAGGCGCAGGAGAGGCAGCGGCGGTTATTGAGTTTATAGACAAGCAAGGGAAAAGCCACAAGCGGCAGCAGCGCACGCAGATAGAGGCAGACACGAAAAACGCCCTGCACTTAAAAATTTGTATTGCAGCGATGCGGGTATTATTAAAGCCTTGCGATATAACAGTATTTATTGATTGCGACTATATGGCAAACGCCTGCAGGTTATGAGCATGGTGTATTAAGTCCGCAGAACCCGACAAATGTTTACAGAACATTAACCGGAACCGGCGGCAAGGCATGGGAGGCATTGGGCGTATGCGATATTGTGGGCGACGTTCATAAATGGGTTGTAGCGCGTTTAGTCGACGGCGAAATTCAGATTGTACCGAACAATAACGCAGCAATCCACAAAACAGATTTAGGCGCAAACAGCAAGGCATGGAAAGCGATCCTGCAGGACGGTTCATTAGTTGCACCGGGAACAAACGGCACATTAAAGTTTGACTATACCGGAAACCCTGCAAATGCTACAAGTGGTTTTCATATCACAACAACCGTAGAGCATAAGCAGACAGACGACGGCGCGGGATATGGCGCGAAAGATTTCGGAACATTGACAGCAAAAAGCGGCGTAACAATCCCGGATATTTTAAAAGCATTAGCGTTATTCCCTAACACAGATAAAACCGGCAGGGGCTTTATATATTTTCGTAACAACGGCGAACGGTTGCTTCTTCGTGGCGGTTATTGTGGTGATGGCGGTCGCGCCGGGGAGGCTCTCGGCAGTTTCGACCACCCGCGTTCTATCTCCGATGTGTCTGTGGGGCTGTTTTCCGCTTATGTGGATCCTGCGCTTTATGCGTAATTCCTGCGGGTGTATGCGGCAGCATACGCCCTATTTCTGAAAATGACGAGGACATAAAACAAAATGCAAAGAAATTTCAGAGCGACAGCAAAACCACCCGAACCCAAAGACGATCTTTTGATTATGAAGAAAACAAGAGAAATGATCGCATACGGTCACGATTGCCTATATAACAAACAATTTCCGAGAAATCAGCGTATAGGAAACGCGATTGGTGCGCAGATTGAAAAGTCAATGTATGAAATATTAGAAGGTTTATCAGATGCAGCCAAGAAAGAACATAAGAAAACGGCATTAACGCAGGTTGATGCAAAAATCTATAATCTAAGGCAGCTTTTAATGATTGCCGTAGATCCAAAGATGAATACAAGGGGTGTTCTGATACCGCTTGACGATCAACGCAGGTGGTGCGAGAAGTTGGAGGAAATGGGTAAAATTTTAGGTAGTTGGCTTAATAAGCTAAAATAATAAATCAACTATGGGTAGTATGCCGTAACGGTTGCTTATTCGTGGCGGTAATTATGGTAATGGCGGTAACGCCGGGGAGGCTAACGGCAATTTCAACAACCCGCGTTCTATCTCCAATGTGAATGTGGGGCTGTTTTCCGCTTTTCTCAATTAGTCAGCATACGCCGCAACACGCGGGCGGCGTACCGTACAGAGAGAAGAAAAGGGGCATATTACCCTGCTTATAGCAATATGAGCAAAACAAAAATTTCCATGAATACGGTTAGTAACGCAAGCGAAGGGCGTAACGCATGGAGAAATTAAGGTCATAATGAAAAAATTTAACGTAACATATGAACAGATCGCAAGTTATAGTAACATCTATGCCGCCTATTTAGATGCACGAAAAGGGAAAAGCGAGCGCAACGAAATAATGCGGTTTTCTTTAGAACTTGACGCGCATTTAAACGATTTATACAACGACCTGCAGGAGGAGCGTTACAAAGTAAGCGGGTACAGAATTATTTATATTTATGTACCAAAGAAACGGCTTATTATGGCGTTACAATTTAGGGATCGTGTTTTACAATGGGCGGTTTATAGGCTACTCAATCCGCTATATGAGAAAACCTATATAAAAGATAGTTATGCTTGCATCAAAGAAAGAGGCAGAGAAAAAGCAGCCTCCCGGCTGCAATATTGGTTAAGGCAGACAGAAAGAAAGCCAAAACAATATTATCACTTGAAACTTGACATTTCAAAATTCTTTTACCGGGTAGATCACGAGGTTTTATTAAACATTTTGAAACGGCGCATAAAAGACGAGCGTTTAATAAAATTGTTTGATAAAATCATCAATTCAGAGAAAAGAGCCTTCGGGTTGCCGTTAGGTGTAGATCCTTGCGAGATAGATCCGCGCGAAATGCTTTTCGATAAAGGTATGCCGATCGGTAATTTAACAAGTCAGATGTTTGCAAATATCTATATGAATGAGTTAGATCAGTACCTAAAGCATGAATTACATTTAAAATATGTGATACGGTACGCAGACGATTGTATTATTTTACACGACAGCAAGGAGGAACTATGGCAGGTATTGGAGAAAGTTGAAACTTTCCTGCTTGAAAATCTGAAATTAAACCTAAATAACAAAACCGTCATAAGACCAACAACCTGCAATATTGATTTTGTGGGTTATATGATAAATAAAGATGAAATAAGGTTAAGATCCGCAACAGTAAAAAGAATGAGATCCCGCATAAAGTACATTGTAAAAGCATACGAGCGCGGCGAAATGACCTTGCAGGAAGTCAACGCAACCATGCAAAGCTATTTCGGTTTAATAAAACATTGCACAAATGAGGGATTAAGAGAGAACATTATCAACGGTTTTGTACTGCATTGCACAGATGCAGCGCGAGCCAAAGCAAGAGAAAGCCGATAAGGCTTTATTTTTTGCGCAAAAGAAGGAGGCACACGATGAAAGAAATTTTTATTGCTGCAAAGGCAGCGGCAACACAGACACCAAGCGCGGCAGGGTTGAGCGTATCGGCAATTTTTACAGCGATCGCAGCGGCATTTGGAAAAATCCCGGTTATTTTAATTTTGTTCATGGCAGCGGTAGCACTTGACTATTTAACCGGGTGGATTAAAGCAAAGTATTTTTTAAAAGATTGGAACTCTAAAACCGGATTGCAGGGGATCATTAAAAAGTTAATGTATTTCGTTATGATTGGAACCGCCTTTTTAATCGGGTGGGGGATCCGCGAAATGGGCGGTAGCATCGGCATTAACTTAGATTTTGCAATGCTGATCGGTTGGTACGTTACCGCCGTAATGCTGATAAACGAATTTACGAGCATTTTAGAAAACCTTTATGTAATTATGCCGGAGAAGGTACCGGTATGGCTGATTAAGACATTAAAGGTTGCAGACAAACAGTTAGGCGACAAGATTAACGATCTTGTATGCAAAAATCAGAATTGCGACACCTGCGAATTAAGCGCGCGTTGCAATCTGAAAAAATACACACCAAACAAGGAGGAAAAATAACCATGACAACAGAACAGAAAACATTTATTGAGAACATTGCAGCGGCAGCAAGAAAGCACGCCGCAAATTATGGCATCGCTGTAATTAGTCCAATCATTGCGCAGGCGATTAACGAAAGCGGGTGGGGAAAGTCAACACTTGCAGCAAAGTACCATAATTATTTCGGTATGAAGTGCGGCAGCGCATGGAAGGGAAAATCTGTAAATATGTCAACGTGCGAGGAATACGAGGTAGGCGTATTAACGCAGATTAAAGACAATTTCAGAGTTTACGACAGCTTAGAGGAAGGCGTAAAGGGCTATTTTGATTTTATCAGCGCGAGCCGTTACGCGAATTTAAAAGGTGTTACAGATCCAAAAACATATATTGAGAACATCAAAGCAGACGGTTACGCAACAAGTTCACAGTATGTTAAAAACCTGCTTAATTTGGTAAGCGCGTACAATTTAACGCAGTATGATAACATCACAGCACAGCAGGCAAAAAGAGCGTTGCAGAAATCGCGCAGGAAGTGATCGCCGGAGCGTGGGGCAATGGCACAGAAAGAAAAGAGAAGTTAGAGGCAGCAGGCTACAATTACGCCGAAGTGCAGGCAATCGTAAACGAGCGCGCCGGGAATAAGACAGAAAACAAGGTAGACAACAAAAAGAGCATCGCGGAAATTGCGCAGGAAGTTGTAGCCGGTAAGTGGGGGAACGGTTCAGAAAGAAAGCAGCGTTTAGAGGCTGAAGGTTACGACTATGCCGAAGTGCAGGCAATGGTAAATAACATCATGGGAAAATCGCAGCCAAACAAAAAGAATGTTGCAGAAATCGCAAACGAGGTAATTTCCGGTAAGTGGGGCAATGGATCAGAGAGAAAGGAAAAATTAGAGGCAGCAGGTTACAACTATGCCGAAGTGCAGGCAAAGGTCAATGAAATGTTGAGATAAGGAGGCAAACATGGCAGAAAATAACGCCACAGAGGCGCAGGAACCGATTAAAAAGGCAAAGGCATATAAAATTACCTCTAAAGCATTTGAAAAGCGCAGCGAGGCAGCAGGAGAGGCAGCAGAGGCAAAAATAAAAGGCATCGCGCCGGTGCTTGTCATTGAAGGGGGTATGTACAAGTTGTTTTATACGACGGAGCCAACAAAGGCAGCAGCGGAAAAACTGTTAAAAACAATTAAAGACGCAGGATTAAGTGCAGAAATTAAAGGGTTAGAGTAGTAACAACTTGTAAATGTATTTTGGGGCGTAGCGAAAGTTACGCCCCTTTATTTTTGTGCATAAAAAATATTGCGTAATATGTATTGACATATTGCGCAATATGTAATATAATTAAATCATCAAAGGAACGGAGGATTAAAAATGGTAGAAATAAAAGGATTTAACGAGGCATACAACAATATGTTGGAAATCGAGGCAATGAAGAAAATAAAAAAGCAGGCATTAAAAAGAAGAATTGCAGAATTAACCGAGCAGGGAATTGATAAAGAAACAGCTAAAGTAATGGCAGAATGTGGATTATAACAACAGCCGCCCGGTTGCCGGGGCGTAAAGTTCGACAACAGCGACCGGCACCGGCTAAACAATGCCGGGGCAACGCCAACGATGCAGATAACAATATTTCAATCACAGAAAGGTTAAAACGGTGGATAACATGAAAACATACGCAGAATTAGTAAAAGAGGCAATCAGAGAGGCACACGAAAAGGCAGAAAACGAATATAAAAAATTTGAGGTTGGCAGGACGTATGCAACAAGATCAATTTGTAATAGCGAATGTATGTTTAAAATAACAATAATTAAGCGCACCGAAAAAACCGTAACAATAGATAAGGGAAACGGAAAAACCAAGCGTTGTAAAATATATACAGATATGCGCAACGCAGAGGCGATATATCCATACGGTATTTATAGTATGTGTCCGATTATTGACGCATCAGAAAAAATAGCATAAAAAATTTAAAATATTGCGTAATATGTATTGACATATTGCGCAATATGCTATATAATATAATTGTAGCAAGGGAACAGCAGGAAGGAGCAATAAGAAATGGATAACGAAGAAATGAATTTAGCAGAACTTTTAAAACAGACGGCAGAGGAAAACCAAACAAGAAAGATTTTAGCAATCTTAGAAGAAAGCGAGAGTTTAGAAGATGCAAAAGAAAAAGTAAAAGCCCTACTTAATAAGTAGGGCGAAGGTACAAAGGGTTAGCACGAGGGGGCAGAAAACCGAAACAATTCCTGCCACCTGCCCCCAAGTGTTTTTATTATCATAGCAGGAAGATAGAAGAATTTCAAGAGGTAAAAAACGATGAAAGGAAAAAGCGGAGAATTTAACCAAATATCCTACCAAAACGAGTATATAAAAGAAAAGTACGACAGAATAAATTTAACGGTACCCAAAGGCAGGAAAGAGGAAATAAAAAAGAAAGCGGCAGCAGCAGGGCAAAGTGTGAATGAATATATAAATGCGCTTATTGATAACGACAAATGAAACAAGACAGCTTTTAAGGGCGGCAGGTAGATTATACCCGCCGCCCTTCGCCGCGCATTAAGGAGGCACGCATGAGAAGTTTTAAACATATATCATTTAACGATAGATTAAAAATAGAAGTATTGAGGAAAGCCGGGCATACACCTAAAGAAATAGCGGAAATACTGCATTTTCATATAAGCACAATATACAGAGAGTTAAAACGCGGACAATTCGAGGCGTTAAACTCTGATTTGACAACAGAAATAAGATATAGCCCGGATATTGCGCAGGAATACATGAACGGTGTTTTATCGGCAAAAGGCGCAGATTTAAAAATAGGAAACGAAAAAGAATTTGCGGATCGCATCGAGGAAATAATAATAAACGAAGGGTACAGCCCTGCGGCTGCATTGGCAAAAGCAAAAGAGGAAGGCATAGATTTTACAGTATGCGTAACGACATTATATAGTTATATAGATAAGGGAGTATTTTACAATTTAACATTAAAAAACCTGCCGGAAAAGCGCAAGGGAGAAAAGAAACATAAAAGAAAGACAACACAGAAAAGGGCGACCAAAGGCGAAAGCATCGAAAACAGACCGGAAGAAATAGACACAAGGGAAACCTTCGGACATTGGGAAATGGATACAGTAGTAGGCGCGCGGGGAGTGTCTAAAAAATCTTTATTGGTTTTAACAGAAAGAAAAACACGCAAAGAGATTATTTTTTTACTTAAAGAGCATACGGCGGCAGCAGTCGTAAAAGCATTAGACAGATTAGAAAGAAAAACCGGGGCAGTGTTCAGAAAGATTTTTAAAACTATAACGGTTGATAATGGATCAGAGTTTGCAGATTGGCAAGGAATGGAAAGATCAAAGAGAAACAAAAAGAATAGAACAAAGGTTTATTACTGCCACCCATATAGCAGTTGGGAACGTGGCAGCAACGAGAACCAAAACAAATTAGTACGCCGCCACATTCCAAAAGGTGTAAATTTTGACGATAAAACGCAGGGCGATATAGATAATATAGCGGAGTGGATCAATAATTACCCGCGCCGCCTATTCGAGTATCAATCGGCAGAAAAATTATATAATGATGAATTAAAGAAAATTGCAGCTTAAAAGAACATCTAAGAAGGCGGCGGTATTCGTGCGCCCATTTTTAAATACACATAACAGCATATCAAGAGCCGGATCCGACACCAACACCCATTAAAAACATATAATTATACAATATGCACAAATAAAGTTGCTTTGATATGTGCATATTGCTAAATGTGAAAAAACATGAAAAAACTTTCGCATTAAATGTTGACATTTTCATCACTTTTGTAATGTGATAAATAATATTGACACACATGAAACTAAATGATATACTGTCAAGGTGTTTGCGGGCATGGCGGAATTCTTGACAATTGAACTGCTAACGTTCAATTGTAGGCAGATGCGCTACTGTACGCGGCATATATATGCGGGCATGGCGGAATTGGCAGACGCGCTAGATTTAGGTTCTAGTGGGAGACCGTGCAGGTTCAAGTCCTGTTGCCCGTACTGTTTACAAGGGTTTCAGAGGTTTTTATTACTTCTGAAATTCTTATTTTTTTATCATTTTTTCCTATACGAAAGGATACCACAATGCAGGCTTACAAGGATTTAGTAAAAGCACTTCCCGGCTTAAAAGAAGATATGCCACGCGCATTTTACATGCTCGCAGAGCTCTTTGATTACGGTTCATTTGATATATGCAGAAGTGATGACAAATATATAATCCCATATATCATGAATGATGCGGTGGAATGCTATCTGACTGTGGAAAATGCAGTGTTAAAGGGCGATTATCATAGCGAGGAAGAAATCATTTCGGCATCGTTGGTTTTAGGAAGTGAAAAAGGCTACGGACTCATTCTGCACCAGCAGGACAATGTGGTCACACTCTGGTTTGATAATTTGCATGTGCATGAGGCATGCTTTAAATACCATGAAATAGGACATTTCTGGGTAAAGGGACAGGAGCAGTGGCGCATGCTTGTATATATGGTAGGAACAATCGCTGATAAGTATATGTACATGGGAAAGGAATACTGCAACGAGACAGAATGCTTTATCCAGAGCCTTATTTACTTTGCACCGTTTCGCAGATGGACACCGGTACCTGACGATTTGATGGAGTATCATTTTCCGGCCCGTGTAGAGGGAATAGACATTATGGAGGAGCTTTGCAGGGAGGTTTCGGACACTGATTATCTTAAGCTCATTGCACGCTACAGGGCAAATCCATGTGAGAAAACGGAAAAGTTTTTGAGTAGACATTTAGCCGATGCAAAAAGAGTACCGCTTTATCAGTATATTTATAAGCTTGTGATAAAGGCATCAAAGGATTATCCCGAGAGAAATTACGGAAATCAGATAAATGAATGCATAAAAGAAAAGCGTAAAGCGCTTGAAAAGGAGCTGATTCAAAAGGGATACACCGGAAAATACCCTGTGTTTTCAAAGAAAAATACGACTGTGCGTGTAATGGAGGAACAGCCCTACGTCACAGCAATTCTCGAGTGGGATGATTACAAATACAAGCAGCAGCTTATGATTTCTGAGTGCAGTTCAAAAAAGTATGATGGAATAAATGCTGGATTTTTTAAAGGAATAGGCAGACACGGACGCATTGTGCAGGTGTAGATACACATAAAACAAAAGCCACGGAGCAATCCGTGGCTTTCATAATACGCTTATTACAAGGATGGGCTTGAGAAGACTCGAACTTCCGACCTCACGCTTATCAGGCGTGCGCTCTAACCGGCTGAGCTACAAGCCCTTGTGTTTTGCACAGAATGTATACTACAATATTTTTGGTGAGAAGTCAAGAGTTTTTTAGAGGTTTTCTCCATCTGTTTTATTTTTCGGATATTCGTTTGAGTGCGCACTGATGACCTCATTAATCCAGTCTACACACTGTTTTTTTCCGTCATCTGTAAATGGAAAGGTATTGTCCGTTTTTTTGCTGTCGTCAGTCAGGTCAAAAATATACGGCCCCGGCCATATCCATGCATGAAAGATTGGCTCACCCTTTTCCTCGGGAGTATCCTCGGTGGCTTCCTTGATGACAGGCTCCTCACGCTTTATGAGAAAGCGCATGCCGTTCATCCAGCCGGTAAAGGTTGTTTTTTTATAGTAGTTGAGATTGAGTGCATCGTCGTATGTAAGCATAGGTGGCTCCTTGATATATAATGATAAGTAATTATACACCAAATACCCATTTAATGCCAGAATAACGCCGGTACTTAACAATTCAAAGCAATCATGCGCTGAAAATTAATATTTTAATGCAAAAATAAAAATGAATAAAAATGTATAAATAATTCTTATGAACTGCATAAATTACCCTTATTAATGAGTATTATAAAAAAATAACTAATTTTTATGCAGAAATGAAAATTATATAGGAAAATATATCCAATTGACAAAGTATGATTTCTGTGTATAATAAAAAGAATTGTTCGAATAGGTATTCCGGTTCTTGGATTATGTTATGGTGCGCAGCTTATGACGCATGTACTTGGAGGAAAAGTAGAATCGGCTCCGGTACGTGAGTATGGTAAGACAGAAGTGCTGATAGATAAGAAAGATTCCAAGATTTTTGAAGGTGTATCAGAGAAGACAATCTGCTGGATGAGTCATTTTGATTACATCTCACAGATTGCACCTGGATTCGAGATTACAGCACATACAGCGGACTGCCCGGTCGCAGCAGCTGAGAATACAGAAGCTGGATTATATGCGATCCAGTATCATCCGGAAGTACTTCACACAGCAGAAGGAACTAAGATGTTATCGAACTTCGTATTAGGTGTCTGCGGATGTGCAGGCGACTGGAAGATGGATGCATTCGTAGAGAATACAATTCAGGAGATCCGCGAAAAAGTCGGCGACGGAAGAGTACTTCTTGCACTGTCAGGCGGAGTAGATTCTTCAGTGGCAGCAGGATTGTTATCCAGAGCTATCGGAAAGCAGTTGACATGTGTATTTGTTGATCATGGTCTTCTCCGTAAAGATGAAGGTGATGAAGTAGAAGGTGTATTCGGACCAAATGGACAGTTCGACCTGAACTTTATCCGTGTAAATGCGCAGCAGAGATATTACGATAAACTAGCCGGAGTAACAGAACCGGAAGCAAAACGTAAGATCATCGGTGAAGAATTCATCCGTATCTTCGAAGAAGAAGCCAAGAAGATCGGTGCTGTAGACTTCCTCGCACAGGGAACCATTTATCCGGACGTTGTAGAAAGCGGACTCGGTGGAGAATCCGGAGTGATTAAATCTCACCACAATGTAGGTGGACTTCCGGAGCATGTAGATTTTAAAGATATCATTGAGCCTCTTCGTGATCTGTTCAAAGACGAAGTACGTAAGGCAGGATTGGAGCTTGGAATTCCGGAGAGACTGGTATTCCGTCAGCCATTCCCTGGACCTGGACTTGGAATCCGTATCATCGGTGAAGTCACAGAAGAAAAAGTTAAGATTGTTCAGGATGCAGATGCTATCTATAGAGAAGAAATTGCTAACGCAGGTCTTGATAAGAACATCAACCAGTACTTCGCAGCACTGACAAACATGAGAAGTGTCGGAGTTATGGGGATGAGAGAACATACGATTATGCTGTTGCTTTAAGAGCAGTAACAACTGTAGATTTCATGACAGCTGAGGCTGCTGAAATTCCTTATGATGTACTGAATAAGGTGATGAGCAGAATTATTAATGAGGTTAAGGGAGTTAACAGAGTATTCTATGATCTGACTAGTAAACCGCCTGGAACGATTGAGTTTGAATAGCGGACGAAATTGCGAAAAAGCCCGTAAATAAAGGCTTTGCGGGGTGTCTGGATAGCTGAATGGAGTGCAAATGGAGTTAAAATATTTATTTTTTCTCTTGCTCATATTCCAGAATATCCAGAAATTTTCGTGAAATCGTCTTGATTCAGAAGAATATAATTAGCAAAATATAAAGAACAGTTTGTTTTGATGGAAGTATTTTCCGTCAGAGCAGGCTGTTTTTTTATTACCTTTTTTCAAAGACTGTGAACTCCATTCTCCCGCATTATCACAAAGGTAACAGCAAAAATAAAATTGCTTGCAAAAATCCGAAAAAGTATGTCCGGTTTTGTAGCTGTCAGTACGGAGTATATGAAAAGATAAATATTCAAGATACAGGAGGTACTGATTATGCAGAACAAATTGTTTTTAAAAGCGGCTGATGTATGTGAACTTCTGGAGGTAAAGCCGACATCTGCCTATGAGATCATTGGAAATCTGAACAAGGAGCTGGAAGATCAGGGATATCTGACACTCAGAGGAAAGGTTCCGACAAAATATTTTGTAAAGCGTTTCTATGGGGTAGAAGATACCTGTGAGATTCCACAGGAAGAAGGAAAGGAATGGTTTCATGCGTAAGAGAAAGATGTATTTATCAGTAGAGGATATCGCAGAACTCTTTGGTTTGTCAGTTTCTTTTGCGTACAGGGTAGTAGAGAAGATGAATGCCGATCTGGCAAGCAAGAATTATTATGTGATTCTCGGACGGATTCCAACCCGGTATGTAGAGGACAAGATTTATGGTCTGGAGCATGTGGAACAATATTTGAAGGAGGACAAGTAACATGGGTGTAGTACAGGAAAAGATGTATATGAATGTGGATGATGTATGTGAGATTCTCGGAGTATCTAAGGCATATGCCTACAACTTAATGCGTGGGTACAATGAAGAGTTGAAAAAAGCAGGGTACATTGTGGTGCCTGGAAAAATTTCTACAAAATTTCTGGCAGAAAAGATTTATGGCATGAAGGTAGGCGATTAGAGATGGGTGTTTACAAAGAAGGAAAGAACTGGAAGGTACAGGTTTATTACAAGGACTGGCAGGGAAACCGTAAGAGAAAGCAGAAACGTGGATTTCGTACAAAAGGGGAAGCCAAGGAGTGGGAGAGAGACTTTCTGCAGCAACAGAGCCAGGGAGTAGACATTGAGTTTGGGAACTTTCTGGAAATCTATTATAAAAGATATGGATGTGCGGCTTCGGGAACATACCATGAACACGAAACGATATATTATCGAGCTTAAAATCAGACCTTACTTTGAGAAGAAGATTCTGAGTGAAATTACGGTAGCGGATGTCCGGGCATGGCAGAATGAGCTGCTGACTCATAAGGATAAAAATGGAAAAGAATATTCACCTACCTATTGAAAACAATCAACTGTCAGTTGACGGCAATATTCAATTATGCAGTTCGCTATTATAATTTGCAGAGTAATCCATGCAGGAAAGCTGGGGCAATCGGTAAGAGCAAAGGGGAACCAAAAGATTTCTGGATGCAGGATGAGTTTAATGAATTCCTGGAAACTGTAGAGGATAAACCAGATGCACGACTGGCATTTCTGGTACTGTATTGGACTGGTATGAGGATCGGGGAATTGTTGGCACTCACATATCACGATGTTGATTTGGAAGAAAAGACGATTTCCATCAATAAATCATATCAAAGATTGAAAGGAAAAGATGTGATTACGCAGCCGAAAACACCGAAAAGTATCCGAGTGATTACGATGCCGGATTTTCTGGTGGAAGAATTTCGGGAATACTACAGTCATTTGTATGGGATTATGAAAAACGAAAGATTGTTCCATTTTACAAAATCGTATATGGAGCACAATCTGATAAATGGCATAAAAGAATCAGGCGTAAAGAAAATTCGACTTCACGATTTGCGACACTCCCATGCAAGTATGCTTGTGGATATGGGAGTTGCACCACTAGAAATTGCAGAACGGTTGGGGCATGAAAAGGTGGAAACAACGCTGAATACATATTCTCATTTATATCCGTCTACACAGAGCAAACTGGCAGGATTGCTGGATAAAAAGCATGAAGAGGAGGCATAGACATGGCAATTCATAGATATGAAAGACACAACAATAAAAAAAGTAGGAATTACTGGACACAGGATGAGTTTAAATAAAATTCCTGGACACAGTGAACGATAGGTTAGATTTACGATTGGCGTTTTGTGGTATCGTACTGGACCGGTATAAGAATTGGTGAACTGCTTGCACTAACTTATCAGGATATCAATTTGGAAGATAAAACGATTTCTGTAAATAAATCTTATCAGAGATTGAATGGAAAAGGTGTACTTACATCTCCAAAGACATCAAATAGTGTCCGAATGATTACAATGCCGGATTTTCTGGTGGAAGAATTTCGAGAGTACTACGGTCAGTTGAATGAAACTATGGAAAGTAAGAGGGTATTCAAATTAGAAAAATCTGATCTGGAACATTATATGGCGTATGGTATTGAAAAATCTGGGGTAAACCGAATTAGTATTTATGAATTACGTCATTCTCATAAAAATATGCTTGTAAGTATTGGAGCTGATCCACAGGAAATTGCGAGGCACTTAGGATATTCTTCACCTATACCATTTGTCATTACGGAAAGTAAACTGGCAGGATTGCTGGATAAGAAACATGGGGAGGTATAAACATGGCAAGTGAAAGACATGGAAAACACAACACGACAACGATCGGCTTTCGGGTAAATTCCTATGAGAAAGCGTGTATAGAGGAAAGGGTTAAGGCAAGTGGCATGAAAAAACAAGATTATATTGTAAGATCGTGTATTTACAATCATGTTTGCGTGGTAGGTAAAAGAGAAAATATTGAGATTTTGCGTTCTGATATGCGGGAAATGAATCTGGTGCTGGAAGAGGTGGCAAGGGATTTAAAGTCTGAGAAGCCAGTAATATCAGAAGAAGGACTGGACAGTATGACGGAACGTTATCTGGCATTTCTTGACGCAGCATTATGGATGATGAAAGGTTCCAGATATTTATGGGAGGAAAAAGAAAATGGAAGAGAAAGTAAATAAAGATTGCAGAGTTCTGGCATTATGTTCACAGAAAGGCGGAGTAGGAAAGACCACAAGCTGTGTGAATCTGGCAGTCGGTCTTGCGAGAGCTGGGAAAAAGGTGCTTGTGATAGATAACGATCCGCAGGGAAGTATGACAGCAAGTCTGGGTTATCCAAATCCGGATGAGCTGCTGGTTACTCTTGCAACAATTCTTACAAAGATTGTGGAAGAAGAGTCATTTGAAAATAATCTTGGAATTTTGCATCATCAGGAAGACATTGATTTACTTCCGGCGAATATTGAGCTTTCCGGTATGGAAGTATCTCTGGTAAATTTTATGAGCAGAGAGTTGGTTCTGAAACAATATATAGAGCAGATGCGACATGGATACGACTATATCTTGATTGACTGTTCACCATCTTTGGGAATGTTGACCATCAATGCACTTGCCTGTGCTGACGAAGTGATTATTCCGGTGCAGGCGGCATACCTGCCGGTAAAAGGTCTGGAGCAGCTGATCCGGACGATAGGTAAGGTACGGAGACAGTTGAACCGCCAGCTTGAGATTGGTGGCATACTGATCACTATGGTGGATAACCGGACCAACTATGCAAGGGATATTTCTGAACTGATTTTTGATACATATGGGAGCAAGATTCATATTTTTCCACAGAGTATTCCGTTTTCTGTCCGGGCTGCAGAAATCAGTGCAGAGGAGTCAGTATTTTTAAACATGACCCGAAAGGAAAGGTTGCAGAAGCATATCAGATGATGACACAGGAGGTGCTTTTGGATGAAAAGTAGAAGTGCATCCAAGATAAAACTGACATCTTATGATGATTTGCTGAGTGGTTCAGTCCCTTCAGAGGATGTCAGGGAAGTAGCAATAGAAGAATTGTATTCTTTTACTGACCATCCGTTTAAAGTGAAAGATGATGAAGAAATGAAAGAACTGGTGGAGAGCGTAAAAACACAGGGAATCCTGACTGCATTGTTAGTTCGTCCATTAAAAAAAAGGTGGCTATGAAATCATTTCCGGTCACAGAAGAAAACATGCAGCGGAGCTTGCAGGCTTGGAGAGAGTTCCCGTTATTGTACGTGAGATGGACAAGGATTCAGCCGTCCGGGCAATGGTAGACAGCAACCTGCAACGAGAGCATATTCTTCCCAGTGAAAAAGCTTTTGCATATCGAATGAAAATGGAAGCCATGAATCATCAGGGGATTTCTGGCGGCAATAGTGCAAAAGAAGTTGGGAAAGGCAGCAATGACAGTGCAAGGCAGGTGTATCGTTATATCCGTTTAACGTATCTGATGAATACACTGCTGAAAGCGGTGGATGAAGACATCATAAAGCTGCAGGTTGGAGTAGAACTTCGTACCTTTCCCATATAGATCAGGAACTGGTGGAAGAAGTACACGACAGTACCGGAAAGTATCCAAGTCTTGAACAGGCGAAACAGCTGCGAAAACACAGAGAAGAGAACACACTGACAAAAGAGGTTGTGCGGCTCCTGATAATAGGAGAGCCAAAGAAGAAAACAACGATTACATTAAAACAAGATGATATTAAGAAATATTTTCCTCCAGATTATGATGAACAGAAGATGCGGAATATCATCTGTCAGCTTTTGGAGGAATGGAGCAATCAGAATCATTGATAAGTACGAGAGGAGGGATTTGGCATGAGTATAAGAGCAACGTTCCATTATTTTCAGGGAATGGAATGCGACATGTATAGCTTTTATCGTATTCCAAAACTGCTTTTTACAAGTGAATATTTTAAAAATCTCTCCTGTGAAGCAAAGGTGCTGTACGGACTGATGTTAGATCGGATGTCTCTGTCCATCAAGAACAGATGGTTTGATGAGGAGGACAGGGCATACATTTTCTTCTCGGTGGAAGAAATCATGGAAATGCTGAACTGTGGCAGAAATAAGGCAGTAAATTGTCTGAAAGAGCTGGACCAGGAAAAAGGGATAGGATTGATTGAGAAGAAGAGAATCGGACTGGGAAAAACAAATGTGATCTATGTGAAAAATTTCAGTCTGCAGGAATATCCAGATGAACCAGCAGCCATTGCACAAGAAAATTCAGAAGAAAACGTACCAGATGAAATGGAAGATGTGGATGCCCAAAATACAAAAAATATGAAAAAAGAGCCGGGAAAGCCTGTTAAAATACACAGAAGTTTGAAAAACAAACTTCAGGAAGTTTGAAAAATAAACTTCAAGAAGTTTCAAAACAAACTTCAAGGAGTTTGAAAAACAAACTTCAGGAAGTTTAGAAAACAAACTTCAAGAAGTTTCAAAAACAAACTGTAATTATACTGAATATAACAATACTGAATTGAGTGAGAATGAATCTTATCCATCTATCCGGAAGCAAGAGGAGGATAAGGTACAGGAACGATTGGATTATCGACAACTGATTCAGCAGAACATTGAATATGACATTCTTTGTCAGAGCTATAGACCAGAGAGCGTAGAAGAATTGGTGGAGTTAATGCTGGATGCTATCTGTTCGTCAAAGCCTTATCAACAGATTAACGGGGAGGCTGTGCCTACACAGGTTGTGAAGAGCCGCTTGCTGAAAGTTGGATATGAGCATATTCAATATGTGTTTTTCAGTCTGAACAGAAATACAAGCAAGGTGAAGAATATTCGGCAGTATATGCTGACCGTATTATACAATGCTCCGGTTACGATCAATCAGTTTTACGATGCAGAAGTTCGGCATGATATGTACTGGGGAAATGACATACCAGATGGATAAGGACTTTGTGCCCACTGGGCACGAAGTCGCAAAAGAGATAGTGGTCATCAGCGTGGATGTGGTAAAATAGCCTTGTGCTGATAGACACAAAGAGAGGAGAAAGTGAAGATGTTGAGATTTCTGGTAAAGTTACCATTTAAAATAATTGCTGTACCAATCTGGCTGTTGCTTGCAGCAATAAATATCCTGTTGGTCTTTCTGGTGGGAGTATCTGCCACATTCTGTTACCTGATTGCTGGTATATCTGTTGTAACAGAGGTCTTAAGTATTGGATTTGGTATCAGTACAGCATGGACGTTGAAGATGACAGTGATTACAACGGTAGTGTTTGTTCTGATTCCACATATCGGTATTGGGATAACTGCGGTATTAGAAGTGGTGAAATGTGGATTACAGGACTTTATTCTTGGGTGAGAGTGGAAAACTTTAGAGAAAAGCAATGTGAGTAGAGGAAAGCGGATATGGAAGAATTATATAAAGTCATGGACGATTTACTGGATGTAGAGTTCCAGATGAAATCCGGCATAGATATCTTGAAAGAGTTGGAAGAATTGTATATGTCAGGTGAAAAGGAAGAAGAATCCGAAGGGAGGAAACTGGCGGTTCTGATGCGTGGATATATGCAGTCAATGAAGGCAAACCTGAATGAAATTATCAACTATATTGACGATGTGACTCTGCAAAAGAAAAATGACCGATGCAATAAAGAAAAAATGCAGAAAGAAAAAAATGGATTATCCAAAGAAGTCAAAGAATATGTCAATCTGGCGATAATGGAACATATGGGAAAAGCATATGAGGAATGGAAGTTGAGCAGAGAAACTGATCCAGAATGTGATGAAGTGGAAAGAGCGTATCAGGAACTGTTAAAAACACTTACGCCGGAACAGGAAGAAGTTATTACAAAGTATTGCAATGCAATATTTAATAGCGGAGCAGAAACAGAGGAATTTTTCTATCGGTTAGGATTAAAGGATGGACATCGTTTGAAAGATACAGTAAACTCAGTAGTAGAATTGTTAACGTGAAATCGTGATTTGCGGAGGTAAGTGGTATGGAGGAACAAATCCTTAATTATTTGGATATGTCAGAAGAACAAAAAGAAAAATCTTTGAGGGATTTAAAAAGTATAGGCTTTTATCCTGCATATGGAAAAGAAAAGACGATGAAAAAGATTATGGACAAATCCATCGCTGGAGAGATGCCGCAATTCTATTTTGTTTTCAGAAAAGAACAGTTGATAGGTTATTTGTTTATAATTGGTGATACTCAAAAATATCGAGCCTTTCCGTGGTTGGCTATTAGCAATTTAGACGAACTTCCGATGAGAGTTACGAAGCCTTTAATGGAAATACAGATAGAGGCATGGATAAACATAGGCGATGAAATTATGGCGGATTTTCTCCGAAGACAATTAACTAATTACGAACATGGAATAGGACATCGACCTGAAAATTTATGCAGATAATTTCAAGTTTGTCGAAGAGAGAAGCAAACGAAAAATCCCTTTAGGAACTAAAGGGCGCACTTCTATACTCTCTATCGAGAGTATAGAAGTGCGCCCTGCGGAGCTTCATTCTCCGTCAGCAGAAGAAAACTGCTTGACTGCGAATGTTTGCGTCACTTCGTTCCGTCAAGGTGGCTACACCCCCTTGCGCCGCTGATGCGGCTATCCCCTGTGGACTTGCCGTCCGCAAACAGCTTAAAAGCTGTTCGCCGCCAGCAAGTTTGAAAGTAAACAAATCGGAATTTGTCAAAGGAGTTTGATTGTATGAAAAAGTTGATAGCATTATTTTTAGCAGTGGTTTGTGTGCTTGGCTTGGTTGGGTGCAACAGCAAGACAGTCAATATCGATTTGCCTTTTGAGGTAGGTGATGTTGAAAATATAGAAATGTATCACTTTGTTGGAGCACCTGTGTCAGCAGAAAAGAAGGTCATTGTTGCCAAAGAAACCATAAAGAGCTTGTATGATATGTTTGAGGGGCTATCCTTGGAACTCAAAGAAGTAGAGGAAACCTCTGGAGCAGAGATAACCAGTTTCAGATTTAACCTTCATGATGGAACAAGTTATGAACTGATTTATGGCTGCTATGGAGTAAAGACAGGCAATCTGAAGTCTTCCGCAGGTAATTTTGAATACTTTACAAGTGCAGATATTAGCTCTTATTGGAGCAACACTGACTTAGAGGCAGTTCCCGTTGAAGAAAGCGAGTTGCCAAACTAAGCAGAACAATTCCAGTTTGTAGACTTCTAAAAAAGGTGTATGATAGAAGAAAATTCAAAGGAGGAATTTGATGAAATCACATAAGTATTGGTCATTCGGTGCGATGTTTACAATGATTGGAACGTTTTATACCGGATATAAAAATCAAAAAACTGCTCACAAATATTTTGCCATGAGTTCATTGCTCTGCATGATAATGGCAATTTATACAGGTCATAAGATGATTTCTGGTAAAAAGAAATCGAAAGAAAGCATAGAAGCTACAGAGAATAAAAAATAAGCAACAGATACATATCAAAATAATATATGAATCATTAGCTTTGTGCCCACTGGGCACGAAGTTGACAACAGCACTGAGGTGTCAGGAGAAATCCTGGCATCTTTTTTTATTTTTTTCAATTCTTAAAATATTTTTCAAAAAATTTCTAAAATCATGTCCTATTTCGTCTTTCCCAGTACGGAGTATATGGAAGACGAAGTGAAATTCCTCTGATTTATTCAAAATTGCGAACACAAAAGAGGTTCTAAATGTTCTTCCGATTGCACCTTGACAACTAAAGGAGCTGTTACATCCAAAGAACATGCTTATCGGAATTATCCGGCTCGTGCAGGCGAAGACTCCAAAGGGAAGAGCGAAGCAATAATGACACCACCGAAAGGTGCAGGACCTCTGCTGAAACAGAGACTGCGGCTGAGTTTTTCAGTCGGGTTATCTGGAATGATAACGATTGGATGTATATGTACAGACAAGCCCAAATGCGAATACTTAGATTTTTCTATAATTGCAGGAGCAATCCTGTAAGAAGTGGGGAATGGTTCGACTCCATTCCTCATTTTTAGTGCATAAGAGCACTTAGTAAATAACCTGAAAAAGCCAGGGAAAGGCAGAACAGGAATACACAGGAGGAAAAACAATATGAACATGATTGTGCTAATGGGCAGACTTGCCAGGAGTCCGGATATTCGGCAGATATCGACACAGAAAGGTGAAACAAAGGTTGCCAGATTTCCACTTGTAGTAAAAAGGAATCGTACAAATAAGGCATTTGCTGTGATGATCACAGCGTATGGTTCTAATGCAGATTTTGTGGAGAAGTATCTGGAACAAGGAACCAAAATTACACTTTCAGGTGAGCTGGTGATCTCTCAGATAAAAGATGAGCAGACAGGAACTGCTTCCTATTATACAGAAGTGATTGTAGATAATATGGAATTTGCAGAAGCCAAAACAAAAAAAGAAGATTCTGACGGATTTAAACCAGTGGGAAAGAGACAGATTCCGTTTGATATACCGGAAGAACTGGAAAAAGAAATGCCATTTCGATAGGAGGAACAAGGATTATGAGAAAACATTTTAAGGAATTATTAGCGATTGGACTGATTGATGTAGATGGAGAAATCTGTACAGAGAAAGTTCAGGAAGATGCACTTGTGGCAGCAACAAAAACAGTAGAAGAACTACAGCGTATCAACCTGGGGGATTTTCTTATGGAAACTTGCCTGGATACGATGATTTATCTGTACGATACAAGTAGCACAAAAGTCTTTATGCAGAAAATGAGTTATCTTTTTGGCGGCAAAGACTTTTCTAAGCTGATTGCACATCTGGAAGCTTTAGAGGAACTTTTAAACGAAGAAGAATTTGAAGATTATCTGATGGAGTATATGAGTTATCTGACAGTAAAGATGGCAGATTATATCCGGATGAAAATTATTGATAAAAACTGGAGGATACTTGCAGAAGCAGGAGGAAAAGAGGATGGAGAAGACGGATTATAAAATTACAGAATTTCACAACGCAGAGTTTGGCTCTATCCGGATGATCGAGGATAGAGGAAGACTTTTGTTCTCTGGAATAGATGTCGCATTTGCTCTTGGCTATGCAAAACCGAGAAATGCAATCAATGCACATTGCAAGGGAGCTGAAACGGGGCGTCCTTACACCTGGTGGTGTTCAATCAATGGTATTTATTCCAGAAGGGGATGTTTACAGATTGATTACCAAAAGCCGGTTGGAGTCGGCACAAAATTTTGAAAAGTGGGTATTTGATGAAGTATTACCAGCTATTCGCAAAACTGGTGGATATATGGAAACGGATTTGCTGAATCAAGTAAAAGATAATCCGGAGTTGTTGTTAGAATTTGCAGAAAGACTACTGGCAGAAAATAATCGTAATAAGGAGCTGCAAAATCGTGTCAATGATATGCAGCCGAAAGCTGATTACTTTGATCATTTCATGGTGAAAGGTGAGTGTACTAATATCAGAACAACCGCCAAAGAAATCGCTTTTCCGGAAAGAAAGTTTGTAAAGCTTCTTTTGAAAAAAGGTTTTTTATACAGAAGTCCATCCGGGACACTGCTTCCTTATGCAGATGCTAAGAACAATGCTTTGTTTATTGTAAAAGATTATTTCAATAATGGGCACCTTGGTTCACAGACATTGATTACTCCAAAAGGAAAAGAATATTTCAAGGTTCTGTGTGCTGAGGAAGATTAAGAACAAGAGGGGGTGATTGTCATGATTACTGATCTGGACAGCAGTTAATTCGCTGGAAAGGAGGGAAAATCATGCAGGAAGAGGTAACTCAGAAAACGGTAACATTCTGTGTGCGGACAACAAAAATGACAGCCGATATCCTGAAAAAGATACTGGCAGCTTATCTGCGGCATCAAAAGCAGAAGCAGATGGAGAAGAAAGCACAGAAGAATCAGCCGAAACAGGGGAAGATCACAGTAAAGGAGCTGGCAAAACAGAATGCCGGTATGGTCAATATTGAAATTACCAACCGGAATATCAAATCTTTTGAGAGATATGCCAGGAAGTACGGGATTAACTATGCTCTGAAAAAAGATAAGAGCAAAGATCCGCCAGTGTACCTGGTGTTCTTTAAAGGACGTGATCAGGATGCCTTAAACGCTGCTTTTCGTGAATTTTCCCAAAAACAGATTCAAAAAGCGAATAAGCTTCGATTCATAAGAGATTGTCTGCTTATCGGAGCATTGTAGCAAGCAAATCGAAGGACAAAGTGAAGAACCGGCATCAGGAGGTCAGCCGTTGAGCAAACGCAAAGACGGGAACTGGATGCTAAAGTGGGAAAATAAAATCAGAGTCAGGCTGTCCGCTCTGGATAAGAAGAAACTGGTTCTTACAATTATCCCTTATGTCATTACAGCATTGTATGCCAATCGGGCATCGTATCTGTATCGGAGCAGTCCCGGAGAAGACATAGGGAACAAACTTCTGTATGCAATGGAACATGCAGATAAAATTCTGGTTGGGGTAATGCCAAGTATTGACGTAAGAGACTTGCTTACCGGAATCATGGTAGCAGTCATATTAAAGATTCTGATTTTGCAGAAACAGGCAGATGCCAAAAAGCTCCGGAAAGGAATCGAATATGGATCTGCCAGATGGGGAACGGCAGAGGACATCAAGCCTTATATGTCGGAAGATCCCTGGATGAATATTCCATTGACTGCCACAGAAGCACTGACCATGGAGAGCAGACCAAAACAGCCGAAATATGCCAGAAATAAAAATATTGTTGTCATCGGCGGCAGCGGTTCCGGAAAAACCCGGTTTTTTGTGAAGCCGTCAGTCATGCAGATGAACTGTTCCATGGTCATTACCGATCCGAAGGGCACCCTGATTGAGGAGTGCGGAAAGATGTTGGCAAAGGGACCGCCGAAGCGGGATAAAAACGGTGTTGTTGTGAAAGACAAATCCGGGAAGTGGTGCATGAGCCTTATGTGATTAAGGTTTTGAACACCATTAACTTTTCAAAATCCCTTCATTATAATCCGTTTGCCTATATCAAATCGGAAAAAGATATCCTGAAACTGGTAACGACGATCATCGCCAATACCAAAGGGGAAGGAGAAAAATCCACAGAGGATTTCTGGGTGAAAGCAGAGAAACTGCTGTACACAGCATTGATTGCATTTATCTGGTACGAAGGGGAAGAGGAGGAAAAGAATTTGAATACTCTTTTGGATCTGCTGAATGAAAGTGAAACTCGTGAAGAGGATGAGACTTACCAGAACCCGGTGGATATGTTGTTTGAAGAGCTGGAGGCAAAAGAGCCACAACACTTTGCGGTTCGTCAGTATAAAAAATACAAAATGGCGGCTGGAAAGACAGCAAAGAGTATTCTTATTTCCTGTGGTGCGAGGCTGGCACCATTTGATATAGCTGAACTTCGTGAGATCATGTCCTACGATGAAATGGAGTTAGATAAGATCGGAGACAGGAAAACAGCCCTGTTCCTGATTATGTCTGATACGGATACGACCTTTAATTTTGTGATTGCCATGTTACAGTCACAGCTTTTTAACTTACTGTGTGATAAGGCAGACGATGAATATGGTGGAAGACTGCCGGTGCATGTGCGTGTCATCTGTGATGAGTTTGCGAACATCGGTCAGATTCCACAGTTTGATAAGTTGATTGCGACCATACGAAGCAGGGAAATCTCTGCTTCTATTATTTTGCAGTCACAAAGCCAGTTAAAGGCAATGTATAAGGATAGTGCAGACACCATTCTGGGAAACTGTGACACTACATTGTTCCTCGGAGGGAAAGAGAAGACCACATTGAAGGAAATGAGCGAGCTGCTTGGTAAGGAAACCATTGACCTGTATAACACTTCGGAGACGAGGAGTAATCAGAAATCTTTTGGAATGAATTATCAGAAAACCGGGAAGCAGCTGATGACGGAAGATGAGATTGCAGTGATGGATGGCGGGAAATGTATCCTGCAGATTCGTGGTGCAAGACCATTTTTCTCGGACAAATATGATATTACGAAGCATAAGAATTACCGGCTTCTATCAGATGCAAATGAAAAGAACCGGTATAAGGTTGAGAAAGAGTTAAATCCACAGTACACACCGAAAGCAGAAGAAGAGGTGGAAATGATTACTGTGAATCTGACGGAAGAACCTGGGGATGGAGCGTAAAAATAATAAGGAAAGGAATAACTGACATTGGGTGCGCTGGCTGATTTAGCCAGCGTTTTTCCATTCCCGAAAATACCCGAACAAAGTCAGTTTTGGTGAATGTATATGGCATTTTTAGCAGTGCAATTACAACTTTAAAAACTCTTGTAGTCGCAATCGGCGCAGGTCTTGGCGTGTGGGGTGTCGTAAACCTTCTGGAAGGATATGGAAACGACAATCCCGGTGCTAAGAGCCAGGGCATCAAACAGCTGATGGCTGGTGCCGGAATCATGCTGCTGGGAACTACCCTGATTCCACAGCTGGCAACATTGTTCTCTTAAGAGGAGTGGTAGATGAACACCATCATTGAGAGAATTACGGAAGCGATAA
>ENA-OQCN01000144-OQCN01000144.1-human-gut-metagenome-genome-assembly--contig:-NODE-144-length-35618-cov-5.845820_pt1 | contig 35618 bp, 38 predicted proteins | sample MGYA00242497_ERZ504576 | MGnify/ENA primary metagenome ERZ504576 (study PRJEB26092, sample SAMD00036296) | human gut metagenome | host: Homo sapiens | study: EMG produced TPA metagenomics assembly of...
CCTTTATTTGATTAAGTCGGATATCACCCGTTTTAGCTGAAATGGTTATTTCGGGTTCTCCAATACTTATTCTCAGGTTTCTTTTTTCTGAAAGCTATTTTAACATAGCTTTATGCTTGCATAAATAGCAGTGTTTTTCTTGTTTTATACCAAAATGCAATTTTTCTCTGTCTTCATTAAAGTCATCTAGCATTTTGATATATTTTACGCCTATATCACTACTTTTATCTAAAATTAGTATATTCCGAATTTATCGAAAATCAACAGGTTTCTCGAGAAACTTAATTTTCTCACAAAGTTTTATCGATTATCCTTCTCTTTTTAGTATATTTTACAGGCTGTTTTTGTAATTGCATTTTTATACATATGTTGAAGTTCCCTGCTGTTTTAATATATAATGTTACTGAAACCAGACAAAATCATACGCCTAAAGGATAAAAATATGAATGACCTTCTCTTCTCCGTTTTTCCAAATGAAAACTTTGTTGATATCGGACTATACCAATACGGCTGGGAGCACTGCGCTCCGGCACATTCATTCGGCCCGGCCGCACGAAACCATTATATTTTTCATTATGTGATCTCCGGTACCGGAACTCTGATGGCAGACAATTCCGCAGGAGAGACCATCACCTATCAGGTAAAAAGCGGCCAGGGTTTCATGCTTTTTCCCAGTCAGATCAACACCTACATTGCAGATACCGACTTTCCATGGGAGTACACCTGGGTGGAATTTGACGGGCTCCGGGCAAAAGAGATCGTGGAAACTGCAGGTTTAAGTCCGGACCATCCGTCTATCACAGCCACTCTGCAGATCTCCGCCAGAAAATGATGGAGGAAATGCTTTATATCAGCCATAATTCCCAGGAATCACCCTTTCATCTTATCGGACATACCTGGCTTTTTCTGGATTACTTTATGCGCTCTACTGAAACTGTCCGCATGAAACAGGATGGAAGTATCCGTGATTTTTATATCAAGGAGGCGCTCTCTTTTATTGAACAGAATTTCCAGAATGATATTTCCATTGAGGATATCGCAGCCTGCTGCGGCCTGAACCGAAGCTACTTCGGTAAGATCTTCCACGACACCATCGGACGTTCTCCCCAGGAATTCCTGATCAGCTATCGCATGACCAAAGCTGCAGAACTTCTTAAGATCACAGCCCTGTCTATCGCAGATATCGGAAATGCAGTCGGATATCCCAATCAGCTGCATTTTTCCCGGGCTTTCAAAAATGTATACGGAATGTCGCCAAGAAACTGGCGGATGAAAAACAGACTTATTGAAAAAAAGCCTCCGGCCAGAAAATAGCCGGAGGTTTTTTATTAAAAAATGTATTTACTTAAAATGTAAATTTATCAGCAAAGTATGCATCAAGCTCATCGATCTTCACACGTACCTGCTCCATAGTGTCACGGTCACGGACTGTAACTGCACCGTCATTCTCAGACTCGAAGTCATAAGTGATACAGAACGGAGTACCGATCTCATCCTGTCTGCGGTAACGTTTACCGATATTTCCACGGTCATCGTACTCACAGTTGTACTTCTTGGAAAGCTGCTGGTAGATCTTCTCAGCACCCTCGTTAAGCTTCTTGGAAAGCGGAAGCACACCGATCTTAACCGGTGCAAGTACCGGATGGAAATGAAGGACTGTACGGACATCGTTCTTCTCTTCATCCAGAACTTCCTCATCATAAGCACTGCAGAGGAAAGCAAGTACCATACGGTCTGCTCCAAGTGACGGCTCGATAACGTATGGGATATATTTCTGTTTCTTCTCATCGTCAAAGTATGTGAGATCCTGACCGGATACATTCTGATGCTGTGTCAGGTCATAATCTGTTCTGTCAGCGATTCCCCAGAGCTCACCCCATCCGAATGGGAAAAGGAATTCCACATCTGTGGTAGCCTTGCTGTAGAAGCTCAGCTCTTCCTTATCATGGTCACGGTAACGAACCTCATCATCCTTAAGTCCGAGAGCACTCAGCCAGTCAAGGCAGAACTTCTTCCAGTATGCAAACCACTCAAGATCTGTATCCGGCTCACAGAAGAACTCAAGCTCCATCTGCTCGAACTCACGGGTACGGAATGTGAAGTTACCCGGTGTGATCTCGTTACGGAAGGATTTACCGATCTGTCCGATACCAAACGGAATTTTTTTACGGGATGTTCTCTGTACGTTCTTGAAGTTTACGAAAATACCCTGTGCTGTCTCCGGTCTTAAATATACAGTATTCTTGGCATCCTCGGTAACACCCTGAAATGTCTTGAACATCAGGTTGAACTGACGGATATCTGTGAAGTTGTGTTTACCACAGCTCGGACATCCTACCTCGTGTTCTTTGATGAAGTCCATCATCTTCTCCTGGGACCATGCATCTACGCTTCCCTCAATGGCAATGTCATGCTCTGCACAAAAGTCCTCAATGAGCTTATCTGCACGGAAACGCTCGTGGCACTCTTTACAGTCCATAAGAGGATCAGAAAATCCGCCAAGATGTCCGGAAGCGATCCATGTCTGCGGGTTCATAAGGATCGCACAGTCAACACCTACATTGTACGGAGACTCCTGAATGAATTTCTGCCACCATGCACGTTTTACGTTATTTTTAAGCTCTACACCGAGATTTCCATAATCCCATGTGTTTGCCAGGCCGCCGTAGATCTCGGAACCCGGGTAAACAAATCCTCTGGCTTTTGCAAGAGCTACGATCTTTTCCATTGTCTTTTCCATGATTTCTCTCCTCTTGACTTGCAGCTGTTCCGCCAAATGCGTCCGGAAAGCTCCGGAAAAAGCTGCTTTTTTACATTTTTGGTCTTATTATACTAGTATCCTCATGATTTTTCAAGGATATTTCCATTTGCATTGCATCCTGTCCTGCTTTTGAAAAATAAATCGTTACGGTTATTCCGCAGCCGGCAGTGATCTATCTCATCAATTCCAGGATCTCCAGACTTTTAAACCGCTTGTCTGTATTCAGCTCCGTATACCGGTAAATGTGGCGTTCCAGTTCCCGCAGCACATCATCCCGCACTGTAAACGTATACAGTTTGGACAGCGGCGAAACTGCTATATAACGCATTGCATACAGGGCAGCCTCCGAGATCCGCTTCCGGTCCATGGCCAGCCTGCTGCAATCTGCACACAGGATCCCGTGCTCATCCTGGGAGAAAAAAACATCTCCGGTTTCTTCTTCCGTAAGCTCTCTCCCACAGCCCGCACACTGAAACAGCTGCGGCATCAGTCCCTGGATTGCCATAGTCCGAAGCTCATAAATACAGCGCACCAGCCGGTCTTCTATATGAGGGTTCAAAATGGCTTTGATAGTTACATAGAGAAGATTCATCATCTCCTTCTCATCTGTTCCCTCCTTGCCGAAATAATCCGCAAGCTCCAGAAAATAATATCCGTAGTAAATCCCAGGCTGCCGGGTAGCCAGCTCCACAAAATGATGCTGCACACTGACCTGGTTCAGATTATAACTGGATCTTCCTTCAAAAAGAGTAAAGCTTCCGAATACAAAGGGATTGGCTGCTGCCATAAACGGGCTGTTCTGCCGTCTCGCACCCTTGGCAAAAGCGGAAATCTTCCCCCTCTCTCTTGTGAGAAGAACGATTCTCTTGTCATAATCCCCTACCGGCATGGCAGAAAGCACCACTCCCTGTACGGTAATCAGATCACTCATTTTCAGATTTCTTTCTTGTCATATCCAAAGTTCTTGATCAGAAAATCACTGTCTCTCCAGTTTTTAGTCACCTTTACCCAGAGCTTCAGGTTGACCTTGGCTTCCAGCATCCGCTCCAGCTCGTAACGGGCATTGCTTCCGATCTTCTTCAGCATGGAGCCCTGTTTGCCGATGATGATTCCCTTGTGGGAATTTCTCTCGCAGATGATCGTCGCATCAATATCAATGATATTGCTTCTGCCCGGCCGTTTCTTCATCCGGTCAATGGCAACTGCGATTCCATGCGGAATCTCCTCATCCAGTGCATGAAGTGCTTTCTCACGGATGATTTCTGCTGCGATCTGACGCTGTGGCTGATCTGTAACTGTATCTTCATCATAAAACATCGGTCCATAAGGAAGATATTTAAAAATACTTGGAATGATATCCTGTGTATTATTTCCGCGAAGTGCAGAACACGGAATGATCTCTGCAAAGTCACAGATCTTACGGTAAGTATCGATGGCCGGAAGAAGTTCCTCTTTTTTCACAGTATCGATCTTGTTGATGATCAGGATTACCGGAACGCCTACCTTCTGAAGCTGCTCCGCAATATGACGCTCTCCTGCTCCCACAAAAGTAGATGCTCTACCAGCCACATGATAGCATCCACTTCCTTCAGGGTTCTCTCTGCAACCTGCACCATGTATTCACCAAGCTTGTTTTTTGCCTTGTGGATACCCGGGGTATCAAGAAATACGATCTGACCCTCATCACAGGTATAAACAGTCTGGATCTTGTTTCTTGTTGTCTGAGGTTTATTGGATGTGATCGCAATCTTCTGTCCGATGAGATGGTTCATCAGTGTGGATTTTCCAACATTCGGTCTTCCGATGATCGCAACAAAACCTGATTTAAAATTATTTTCCATTCTTTATCCTCTCATAATCCTCTTATGATCTGCTGTCTGGTTCAACGGACAGCAGATTCAGTCAAATGCATAAAAACATCCGCAGTCACTATACAGATCTGTTCTGAATAACTGTCTGTCCGTTACTCACACATCTCAGCAGCTGATCAGTGGCTTCACTTCCATAAATACATCTTCTGCTTTGGAGATCGCTGTCTCACTTCCCACAACACAGATCTGCTCATCAGAAAGTACTGCTTCCACAATTGCTGACAGTGCCTGAATATCCTCTTTCCGGGCCCCAAGTATCTGGTCTCTTTCTTTCTGAAGCATCTCTTCTGTTACCCGGGAGAAATATGCGCACTTGGAGATGCTTCCCTGCATCTGCGGAGTTCTCGGAACGTCTTTATTGCTGATAGTACCGATGATATACTTTGTCATCTCACGCTCATCAGCCTCAAATGCACGGATATAATCTGGAACACCTTTGTATACTTCCAGAGTTCTCTTAAGATGCGGATCGCGGTAAGATACCAGAAAGCTCTCTCCGCTTCTCTTAAATCCGCTCATACAGCCATATGCACCACCTTTGACACGAATGTTGATCCAGAGATAATCGTAACTTAAGATCACCTTCAAGATTTCAAGTGCGCCTGTGTACTCCAGGCCTTTTTTGCGGAAGTTTCCGCTCTGCGCCACATACTGAACCTGCCCGGAAGTTTTGAACGCTTCGTTTTTCTTTGTGCAGGATGGCTGTGAAGATGTTTCCGGTTTCTGTCCGTTAAACAGGACTTTTTTAATCTCACCAGCCTGTACTTTTACTGCATCCAGGGATTCTCTCTCTCCTGTATAGCTTACGCTGAAATTCTCCGGGCGAAGGACTTCCTCCATCACTTTGCGGAGATTTTTTACGATCTCTTCTTTACAGCTGTCAAAATTCTTCTCCAACTTCTCGATAAACTGATAATATCCGATTCCTGCCATCTCATCCTGGAATGCAGCCATCGGAGAAGCATAGGAAGCACCTCGGAGAACTGCTGTGGAATGTCCTGCACTTACCAGATTGGCCTGTGCCCTGATTTCACTCTGGCGATGATCTCATAAAGCCGCTTGGTGTCATCCAGTCTGGAAGTTGTAAGAACTTCCCGGATCATGGAGAACATGAAATCCATCTCAGGATATAAAGCCTTGCCTCTTACTGCAAACATGGCACGGAAAGCATCTGTATCTGTGGCACTGTCATAAACTTCGATTCCGTAAGCAATTCCACCGGTTCTCGCATTTACTTCATTAAACAGTTCGCCATAACTGTAATTCTCTGTATCCACTGCACCAAGTACAGATTTCAAAAGTCCCAGGTAATGGACAGCATCTGTATCGAGATTATGGATCTCAAAAAGAAGATCTGCATATCCGATACCATTGGTGCATACATCATGATACAGGAACAGACTGTCATCCACGAAGTGTTCCTCATTGGTAAAGCCTGTGATTTCTTTTTTGATATCTTCTCTGGAAAGCATCGGAATGCAGGTCAGTGCTTCCGGATTTTCCTCAGATTCCTGATAAGCCTCAAGTGCTTTTGTACGCTCTACCATCCGGATAAGCTCTTCATCAGAAAGACTGCTGCGATAATTCTCCAGCCTCTTTTCAAGCTCCTGATCTCTTTTTGCCGCAAGGCGCGCTCCGGTACCAGAGAAAGAATGGAACCGTGAGCATTATCCAGAAGATACTTGCGGATCAGTTCCTCAAAATATCCTTCTTCTGCTGCCTTCTTGAGAAATTCAAATCCCTCCAGAAGCTGTACCTCGCAGAATGGTTTCTCATCATCATAGAGCCAGCTGCTTAAGATATCCAGACCATACATCAGTCCCTTCGGATAGGACGAGAAATCTGCCTCACGGAAACGGAACTCATAATAGTTGATTCCGGCTTTCACTGCCTTCTTGTCAATGCCTTCCTCTGCAATCTTTGTGAGGGTATCGCGGATCACTTTCACGAATTCCTCTTTCTGACTTAAGTTGCACCTTTTGCCACAATGGAGAAATAAGTCTGCTTGATGCCGTCCTCAAAAGAACCGTAGATATCTTTTCCGATCTTCGCATCCAGAAGAGCCTGTTTCAGCGGTGCTCCCGGTGCACTTAAAAGTGCATAGTCCAGAACTTCAAAAGCAAGGCTTAAATTAATATCTTTCGCCTGTCCTACAACCATATTGTAGGAAAGATAAGTGTTGTCCTCTTCTCCCTCATTCTCTGCTACCGGATAATTTTTCCGAATATCATGTACCTGTCAAACGCCCCCTGGTCTTCGATCTGGGAATCAATGGCAAGGGCCTCAAAAGCAGAAAGATAATGCTCATCAATAAATACCAGCTTCTCTTCCATATCCATGTTTCCATAGAGGTAGATAAAACTGTTGGACGGATGGTAGTAACGTCTGTGAAAATCCAGGAATTTCTCGTAAGTAAGATCCGGGATGTTCACAGGATCACCACCGGACTCGCAGCCATAGGTGGTATCCGGGAACAAAGAGTTCATGATCTCACGCTCCAGAACATCGTCCGGTGAAGAGAACGCTCCCTTCATCTCATTGTAGACAACACCATTGTATTTCAGAGGGCCTTCTTTATTCTCAAGATGATAGTTCCAGCCTTCCTGGCGGAAAATCTCCTCTTTTTTATAGATATTCGGATAAAATACCGCATCCAGATATACATGCATCAGATTCTGAAAATCACGGTCATTGCAGCTAGCCACAGGATAACAGGTCTTGTCCGGATAAGTCATGGCATTCAGGAATGTGTTAAGAGAGCCTTTAACCAGTTCTACAAAAGGATCTTTCAGTGGAAATTCCCTGGAGCCACACAGTACACTGTGTTCCAAAATATGTGCCACACCTGTGCTGTCCTTTGGCGGTGTGCGGAATGCAATATTAAAGACCTTGTTCTCATCGTCATTCTCGATGAGCATTACTCTGGCTCCTGTTTTTTTGTGGCGCAGAAGCCAGCCTTTGGAATGAATATCCTGAAGGTCTTCTTCCTTCAGGACCTCATATGCGTTCAGATGATTTGGATTCATTTAATTACCTCCTGAATTATTCGGCATAAAAGGCTGCCTGAGTAGTCAGACAGCCTGAAACGGAAAGCAAAATACTTCCTAAATGTTTCCCTCGTTAGGATAATACTGCCTGTAGATTTCTCTGGCAGCTCTTGTGATGATCCCAAGCTCAGATTCCATACCAAGAGTACCTGGAAGATCTACTGCAGTCTCCCTGATATCTCTCTGAAGCTTGGACTTGGCACTGTCTTCCTTGATGTGGATCAGTCCGCAAAGGGTAGTATTGTAAGATTTATCTGTCTGGCAGAGATCCATATATACCAGTACCATATGGCAGCATTCTCTGTAAAGAAGCTCCTCATAAAGTCCGCCCTTCTCCTGGATTTCCTGAAATTTCAGTTTCGTAAGATACTTGCCGATCTCTTTCTTCGCACTTCTTGTGCCAAAGAATCTGGAGCCGGAATTCCTGTTAAATTCCATGGTCATCCAGAGTCCAAGATATCCGTCAGCTCTGGTATCTCCTGCTTCAGATTTATCACTGTAGCGGATCTCCCAGAGTTCCTTACGGATCTTGTTTCCTTCCGGATCTTCCTCTGCAGCAATAGACTGCTCCAGAAGCTTCAGCCGTTCCATGGGTTCTTTCTCTCTATAGTATTTCGCAATTGTTGGTGTATCCATTCATTCTTCCTCCCAATATCAGAATATTATATCAGACAACCTCCGAAAAATACACCCCTATCTGTGATTTCGGGACTTTTTCAGATGGCCTGAGCTTTTCTTTCCTCTGGTATCACAAAGATATACATTGCGGATATACCAAAGTGCCTTGTCTTCCCCATATTTATCCAGGATCCTTAAGAGACCTTCCAGTTCTTTCTTTGTCTGAGGATGGATGAACCAGAGCTTCTCCTTGCTTTTCAGGAAATAATCCAGCGGTTCATGATGGGTATAGGCATCACCCAGATAATTTCTGGACGCGCTGATGCGATCCATGACCATCTCAGCTACATATTTCTTCGGCATCCTGGCTCCCATGATCACATGCTCACCGTCAAGGGAATAATCTACCCAATGTTCAAAATGGTGCCTGTTCCTTCCCTTGTGGTGCAGCCAGGACATGGATACGCCTGTTGCCTCTCTCTCTGCGTTATTGGGGCTTCTTGTTCCCTGATAATATTTACATCCTACCAGAAATTCCGTGGGGGAGTATTTGGACAGGTCATGAAGCAGTCCCTGTTTGTATAATCCGATACGGAAACAGTATTTCATCACCAGAAACTTATGCCTCGTGATCGTCTTGAAGTGCAGCCACGGGTGCCACGAATGCATCTTTCTCCGCCTCCTGTCTGCCCAGAAGTACCACAATGGCACGCGGCCTATTTCAATTGATTTTCTGTATTCTTCTTTATCCTCCACATGGAAACCCTCTCCATGAAGAGAAGTATCTGCAATTTTCTTCCAGCACATGCCCTCCGGAAGATTGGGGAGTGCCAGACTCCGGTTCTCCCAGTGGAAATTATATCCTACATAGATAAAATCATCCAGGGATGCCTCTTTATCCTCTTCTTTTCTTGCATAAGCTCCGTAGTACATCAGTCCCAGAAGCCTGCTGGTATTCTCATAACTTAAATACCAGGCACGTTCGCCATGGAGGGATACATCCGGAAACCCCTTTGTGAGATAATCCACGCCCTTTAATTCTACCGGCATATGAAGCACGGGATGTTCTTTACGGAAAGCAATAGCATCTTTTACAAATTCATATAGGCCGCGGTTTCTGGCAAGACCTTTCCAGTCGGTCCAGCCTGTTGCATTATCCTGGCAGTAAGCATTATTATTTCCACCCTGGGAATTGCCGAACTCATCACCATTGTAGATCATGGGAACTCCCTGGCTTAAAAGCATCATAAGAAACGCATTCTTGATCTGACGCTCTCTCATCTGACGTACGGAAACCTTTCGGCTGGATCCCTCGATCCCACAGTTCCAGGAATAATTGTAACTGCTTCCGTCCTGATTACCTTCTTCATTGGCTTCATTATGTTTATAATTGTAGCTTACCAGATCATTCATGGTGAATCCGTCCTGACATACCATGTAGTTGATCACACCATGATTCTCGCTGTTATGGCGGATATGCCATACAGCAGCTTCCACCATTCCCTCGTCACTCTTTAAGAAACGTCGCATATCCTGAAGGAAATTCATATTGCTCTCGGCGCCGCATCGTCTGCCCGGAATTTTTCCTCTGTAATAATGGTCAAAATCAAATCCCTGGAAGATTAGTTTTGCTCCGGAAAGAATTCCGTCACGGAGAAGCATCTCCCGGTTCACGCCACCTCCCAGCACATGAAAACCATCCACATGATAAAAAGCTCTCCAGAACTGCAGTGCACGAAGTGCCATCAGATTATCTGTCTCCTCCGGAAAATAAAATTCCATGATACAGGCTATACCGTTTTTATGCAGCTCCCGGATCAGATACCGAAATTCCTGCTCCGGCTCCCTGGTGCTGCAGTAAGCACTTTTAGGGCTGAAATAAAAGCCCGAAGCATAGCCCCAGTAATTTACCACATTCTCCCTACGGCGTGTCTTAATATGTTCATTGTTTTTTTCCGGTTTACCTGCCGGAACTTCACAGAATTCGTAAGCCGGCATCAGCTCAATGGTATTGATCCCCAGGTTTTTCCAGTATGGGATCATTTCTGTCAACCCCAGAAAAGTTCCCTTGTGGGAAACCGTCTTTCTGGCCAGCTTTGTATATCCTCGCACATGAAGCTTGTACAGGATCATATTCTCATATTCGATATCCGGTGCGCTCTCATCGCCCCATCCTGAAACATCCTCCATGAGGAAACGGCAGCGCACTTCCTTTTCCGGGTCATACGGCGCACCAAAATGCTCTCTCCCATGAATTCCATATGCATAAGGATCCTGCACTATCTCTCCGTCGATCCTGTAATTGTACTCATAATCTTTCAAAGAAACATCTGTAAGTTTCAAAGCCCATACACGACCAGTACGGAATTCCTCCGGAAAAACGATCTCCACAGGTATTGCTGTTCCTCTTTTTTTATATAAAAGCAGTGCCACTTCGGAATCCTCCGAAGCCTCCACTGCGAAATTATAACCACCCTCTACCTTATTGGCTCCCAGTATCAGTGGCTGACCTTTCTCCACTCGCCCAAGTCTGCGACCTGCCAAAGCAATCACTCCCTTTCTGTTTTTTTTAAACTTTTACAGCTCAATATCCAGCTCTACCGGACAATGATCTGATCCCATGATCTCTCCATGAATTTTCGCATCCTGAAGTCTGTCTTTGAGTGATGGAGAAGTAAGAAAATAGTCGATGCGCCATCCTGCGTTCTTCTCTCTTGCCCGGAAACGGTAGGACCACCAGGAATAAACCCCCTCCTGATCCGGATAAAAATAGCGGAATGTATCAATAAACCCGCTCTCAAGAACTTTTGTAAAACAGGTTCTCTCTTCATCTGTAAAACCTGCATTCTTACGGTTCGTCTTAGGATTCTTAAGATCGATCTCCTGATGTGCCACATTGAGATCTCCGCAGCAGATCACAGGTTTCTTCTCCTGAAGGCCAAGAAGATATGACAGAAAATCCTTCTCCCACTCCATACGGTATGCAAGTCTTCTCAACTCACTCTGGAATTGGGTGTATACACAGTAACAAGATAATAATCTTCAAATTCCAGTGTGATCACACGGCCTTCCTTATCATGCTCCTCAACACCAATTCCATTTGTCACTGACAGCGGTTCTTTCTTTGCAAAAACAGCTGTTCCTGAGTAGCCTCTGCGGTTGGCGTAATTCCAGTACTGATAGTATCCGGGAAGGTCAAGCTTTACCTGTCCCTGCTGGCATTTTGTCTCCTGCAGACAAATATATCTGCATCCAGTTCATGAAAGCGATCCTCAAAGCCTTTTGTGATACAGGCCCGGATGCCGTTTACATTCCAGGAAATTAATTTCATATTTCTGTTTTTCTCCTCATTTTTTCGTCATATTTTTATTATATCTCACATTGGCCGATTAAGCAAAAAATATTTGTTTACAATTTAGTTGCTGTTCCCGATCTTATCTGTTAAAATATCCTTTATATCATGTATACTGTCATCTTTAAATGGCAGTATCAGAACGGAGGATTTATTATGAGCGACGAATTTAATAAGAGCGGATGTGCACCAAGTGACTGCGCTTCCTGTACAGCCAACTGTGAAAGTAAAGTAGACGAGGCACATCACACCATCACCCTTACCATGGATGATGACACAGAAGTAGAATGTGCAATCCTTACTATCTTTCCTGTAGAGAACAGGGAATATATTGCACTTCTCCCGCTGGACGAGAACGGACAGAATGAAACCGGTGAAGTTTATCTTTACAGCTTCTCCCGTACAGCAGAGGGCGATCCGATGCTTGCCAACATTGAGGATGATGCTGAATATGCTGCAGCCGCCGATGCTTTCAACGCAGTCATTGAGAAAGCACGCGCAGATGAGGAAGCTAACGCGCCACTTAGCTAAGCAGGCCCGGCATTGCAGCAGACAATAAAGCTGCCATGTAAAACAGACATTTGTATTCAAAAAGCCCGGAAGCTGAAGATTTCTCTTCTCCTCCCGGGCTTACTTTTTATATTTTTTCTTTATGCTTTTGCAGTAGTGCTTCCAAAACCGCCGTTTCTCACAGCATCTGCATCATCATCCACTGTGATTCCATATTCGACGAAGATTCCCTGCATAAAACCTGTGCCTGCCGGGATCTGGATAGTCTTATCTTCTCTGGTATCATTGGTCAGCTTAGCAAAGATATGGCCTTCGTTATCAGAAAAGAAATAATCGCTGTCAATGATCCCCACTGTGTTATTCAGCTGAAGGCGGAATTTAAATCCCAGTCCGCTTCTCGGATAACATTTGAGAACCCAGCCTTCTTCCATCTCCACACGGATACCTGTCGGGATCTTTACGATCTCGCCAGGATTCATTGTCACATCCACAGGTGCATAGAAATCATATCCTGCACTTCCGGTTGTGGCTCTCTTTGGAAGGCGCAGACTATCGTAAATTTTCTGGATTTCTGCATCAGATACTTCTCCGAAAGTATCTTTCCAGTCTTTTGCAAACTGTTCAGAGCTTACTTTGTGAAATTTCGCAATTCTCTTCATGTTTATTTAACTCCCAACGGATAATTTTCGGAAATCTCCCGGATCACTCCACATACAGGACAGCTTTGCCCTCACGAAGTGATGCCTGTACATCAATCACACGCTGATTGGAAGAGCCCTTCCATTTCAGAAGAACATCTTTCTTATCAACCTGAAATTCGCCATCAACACATACATCCAGATAACGGATAATCTCATACTCCTGGATTTCCTCCCAGAGAGAACCTGTATACAGCCAGATCGTTTTATCCGGATACTTCTCCCTGATCTCTCTTGCAAGAGCTGTTACCTCAGCGATATTGGAAGGATGCAGGGGATCTCCTCCTGAAAAAGTGATCCCACTGACATAATCCTTGTCCAGCTCTGCAAATATCTCAGCGCGCTCGCTGTCCGTAAAAGGAAGACCTCCGTTCGGATCCCAGGTAATGGGATTCTGGCACTCCCTGCAGCCGTGTGAACAGCCGGCTACCCAGAGTACCACTCGAAGTCCGTCCCCGTTTAACATATCGTCCTTGGTAATATTGTGATATCTCATAATTTATGCTTCTTCCGGTACATCTTTCATGCTGAAGCTGATTCTTCCCATCTTGTCCTTACCAAGGCAGATAACTTTAACCTTGTCGCCAAGTGTGAGAACATCCTCAACACGGTTGATCCTCTGTTTGGAAATCTTGGAAATGTGTACCATTCCCTCCTTGCCAGGTGCAAACTCAAGGAAAGCACCGAACTCTTTGATGCTGACTACATGGCCTGTGAAGATCTGTCCTGCCTCAAAATCAGTAGTAATGATCTCGATCATGCGTTTTGCCTCATCCATGCCCTTCTGATCAGTTCCGCAGATAGAAACTGCACCATCGTCTGTGATATCAATCTTAACGCCTGTACGCTCGATGATAGTGTTGATGGTCTTTCCTCTCTGACCTACAACATCACCGATCTTCTGAGGATCGATCTGGATCTGGATGATCTTAGGAGCAAATTCACCAACTGTTGTACGAGGTTTGTCGATACATTTTTCCATAACTTCTGTAAGGATGTACTCTCTTGCCTCTTTTGTTCTGCGGATTGCCTCCTCAACGATCGGTCTTGTAAGACCGTGGATCTTGATATCCATCTGGATCGCTGTGATTCCGTCATGTGTTCCGGCTACCTTGAAGTCCATATCTCCGAAGAAATCCTCAAGGCCCTGAATATCTGTAAGAACGATGTAGTCATCGTCTGTCTCACCTGTAACAAGTCCGCATGAAATACCTGCAACCGGTTTCCTGATTGGCACACCGGCAGCCATCAGTGACATGGTAGATGCACAGATACTTGCCTGTGATGTGGAACCGTTGGACTCAAATGTTTCAGATACAGTACGGATCGCATATGGGAACTCTTCCTCTGTAGGAAGTACCGGTACCAGTGCTCTCTCAGCAAGTGCTCCGTGACCGATCTCACGACGTCCCGGACCTCTGGATGGCTTGGTCTCACCTACAGAGTAGGATGGGAAGTTATAGTGGTGCATATATCTTTTGGATGTCTCGAACTCATCCAGTCCGTCAAGGCGCTGTGCTTCTGTAAGAGGAGCTAGTGTTGTAACTGTACAGATCTGTGTCTGTCCTCTTGTGAACATGGCAGAACCGTGAACTCTCGGGATGATGTCTGTCTCAGCTGCCAGCGGACGTATCTGTCTGATCTCACGGCCGTCCGGACGTTTGTGATCTTTGAGGATCATCTTGCGGACAGTCTTCTTCTGATACTGATATACAGCCTCACCGAGAACAGAAAGCCACTCTTCATTATCTGCAAAAGCTTCTTTCAGCTTATCCGTGATCTCACTGATATTATTCTCACGTGTCTGTTTGTCATCAGAGAATACAGCAACCTCCATTTCTTCCGGAGGAACGATCTTCTTGATCTCATCAAAGAGCTCCTGCGGTACTGCACAGGACTCATAGGAATGTTTCTCTTTTCCGCACTCAGCAACGATCTGGTCGATAAATCTGATGATCTCCTGGTTTACTTCGTGAGCCTTATAGATGGCCTCGATCATCTTGTCCTCCGGAATCTCGTTAGCTCCGGCCTCGATCATGATAACTTTCTCCCTTGTGGAAGCTACTGTAAGCTGAAGGTCAGAAACTGATTTCTGTGCAAGTGTCGGGTTGATGATAAACTCACCGTCGATCATGCCGACCTGTGTTGTTGCACATGGGCCGTCGAACGGGATGTCGGAAATACAGGTTGCAATGGAAGAACCAAGCATAGCCGGGATTTCCGGGTTGCACTCAGGGTCAACAGACATAACCATGTCTACCAGTGTTACGTCATTTCTGTAATCCTTCGGGAACAGCGGACGCATCGGACGGTCGATAACACGGGAAGTAAGGATCGCATGCTCGCTTGCCTTACCTTCTCTCTTATTAAATCCTCCCGGGATCTTTCCCACTGCGTACATCTTCTCCTCATACTCAACACTTAACGGGAAGAAATCAATTCCTTCTCTCGGCTCTTTGGATGCGGTAGCTGTTGCAAGAACTGTAGTATCGCCATAATGCATAAGAGCAGCACCATTGGCCTGCTTTGCAACACGTCCGATATCTACAGTCAGTGTTCTTCCTGCAAGTTCCATGGAATAACTTTTGTACATATTCGTTCTCCTTTTCTGAATAATATATTGAATTTTAACAGGAGTCCGAAACAACTGAAAAGACCACTTCCTCTGGAAAAAGATCTCGACCGGAAATGGGCTTTTCAGTAGTCTCGGAAATCACTCCTGTGGTAATTCCGTCTGTGATTATCACACATGTTAAAATGGGGCGGATGGAATCATCCGCCCCTCCCGTAGCAATTATTTTCTTAAACCTAATTTCTCAATCAGTGCACGGTATCTTTCGATGTCTGTTTTCTTAAGGTAAGCAAGAAGGCCACGTCTCTGACCTACCATTTTCAGAAGACCTCTTCTGGAATGATGATCTTTGTGGTGTGTTTTAAGATGCTCTGTAAGCTCCTGGATTCTTGCTGTAAGAACTGCAACCTGAACCTCCGGTGAACCTGTGTCACCCTCTGTTCTTGCATACTCTTTCATAATGGCTGCTTTCTTCTCTTTAGAAATCATTGTTATTTCCTCCTTAAAATTTTTAATAAACGCCGGGTATTAAGAAGTGGTCGGAGATTCCGGCTTCTGAATACTGGCTTTTTTCACCTCGAACAGTATAGCACACGGTTACTGACCTGTAAACTGTTTTTTTATTTTTTCAGGTTTTTAAAATACGTTTTTCCCTTCTCCGCATCTTTCAGAAGCTGCTGTTTCAGGGCTTCTATGGAAGAAAAACGTTTCTCCGGTCTTGAATAATGAAGAAATTCCACTTTACAGGGTTCTCCGTACAGATCCTCCTCACAGTCAAAAAGATAGGTCTCAACACCCAAGAACTTCTCTCCAATGGTAGGTTTATATCCTACATTGGTGATCCCGTAAAGGGTTCTGTCCTTAAAATGGGACACTGTATCATAAACGCCGTTCGGTGGCATCAGTTTCTCTTTTGAAGGAATGATGTTGGTGGTCGGAAGGAGGACTTTATGCCCCATTCCTCTGCCATGCTCGATCACTCCATCCACATAAAAGGGAAAACCCAGAAGATCATTGACTTTTTCCATATTTCCTTTTTTCAGTTCCTCACGGATAAAAGTACTGCTGATCTTTCTGTGGCCTTCCATTTCTTTCGGAACGATATCCACAGTAAATCCAAACTTTTTTCCCATGATTTCCAGAAGCTGCGGTGTTCCTTTTCTTTCATATCCAAACCTGAAATCTTCTCCAACAGCAACATGCTCTGCCTGAAGATCTCCAATCAGGATCTCCTTTATGAAAGTTTCTGCTTTCATATGGCGAATCCGGGGATCCAGGGGACATTCCACCAGAACATCCACTCCTGCCCTCTCAAGGATCTGGCAGCGTTCTTCTTTCGTAAAGATCATCTGACTGCCGATACCCAGAGAAAAAAGAACGGTCTCCAAACCTTTTTCCTTCTGTTCCAGGATCTTCTCTACCAGTTTCTGGTGGCCGCGATGTATGCCGTCAAATTTTCCAAGTGTCACCGCACTCTTTGAAAGGCGCGGAAATTCTCCGTCAATCTTCAAGTATTCCATATCTGCTCCTGAAAGTTTTTATAAAAATGTCACACAAAGAATATGCGGACTGGAACGTATTTTTCTTTCTTTTCATCCCATCCGTATATCCCTGTAAAATCTCCACTGCTTTTGTACATACGCACTTTTTCTTCACGGTTTCCACCCTGGACCATTGTTTCCGGAAGCGGATTGCCATTGCGAAGCAGCCTGTCTCCCTCTGCCGTGGCAGTAAGAGCAGGATACATGGAAAGCACTTCCTCTACAGGAACGATCTTTTCCATAATAGTTCCATCGCTGACAGCTTCTTCCACCTGTGAAAGCATCAGGCTTTCTTCCAGTGTAAAGTTTCCGGATCTTGTCCTGACAAGCTCCTCCATGGCACCACCGCAACCAAGTTTTTCTCCGATGTCATTGCAAAGTGTACGAATATAAGTCCCTTTGCTGCAGGTAACGCTTATGCGTACCAGTGGCAGAGATATATCCATGATCCTTATCTCATAAAAAACCACAGGGCGTGGCTTACGCTCTATGGTTTTTCCTTCTCTGGCCAGCTCGTAAAGCTTCTTTCCGTTTACTTTCAGTGCGGAATACATTGGTGGAACCTGCATCTGCTCCCCCACAAAAGATTCCACTGCCTCACGGACTTCCTCTTCTGTGACAGTTACCGGCATCTCAGAAAGAACGGTTCCTGTCATATCCTGGGTATCTGTGGAAACACCCAGTCTTAAGACTGCCTCGTATGTTTTTTCTTTTTCGGTAAGAAGCTCTACCAGACGAGTTCCTCTCCCAAGTGCAACAGGAAGGACTCCCTCCGCTGCAGGATCAAGAGTTCCTGTATGGCCGATTTTTTTCATGTGGAGGATCCCACGCAGCTTTGCAACTACATCATGAGAAGTATAACCTTTTTCCTTTCGGATCACAAGTATTCCATCCATGATCTTATTCTTACTCCTCTGCAAGCTGTTTCTCGATCTCAGCGGTAAGGTTGTTGATCACATCATACATGGATCCCTGCATATCGCAACCTGACGCACGTACATGTCCGCCTCCTCCGAAGAACACAGCGATCTTGCTCACATCAACTTTTCCGTTGGAACGAAGAGATACTTTGAACCGCTGGGTTTCCAGTTCATAAATGAAAATCGCAACTTCTACGCCTGCGGTGAGACGTAACTGGCTTACGATTCCCTCCATGTCGTTCCCTTCCACACCGTAAAAATCCATTTCTCTTCTTTTCAGATATCCGACCACGCATTTGCCCTCCTGAAGAAGAATGCTCTCTGCCAGGACACGGCCCATGACCTGATTCTGAAGATATGTTTTCTGGTAAAAGGACTCGTCAATGATCCTGCTGAAATCAAATCCTGTTTTCATCAGCTCACCTGCGATCCTCATGGTTTCCGGTGTTGTGGAAGAATACTGAAATACTCCGGTGTCATGTGCCATTCCTGTATAGAGCGGGATCGCAATGGACTGATCAATCTTATCTGCATCCAGAAGTCCGTAGAGCACTTCGCATGCAGAACCGATGTCCCCTTTTACATGATTGACATCTGCAAATCCTCTGTTACTCACATGATGGTCAATGCAAGCTGTTTTCCCTGCTGTGTCAAAATATTTTCTGGCAACTGCAAGTCTGTCCAGCGCGCTGACATCACAGGTAATAAAGAGGTCATAAACCTTATCTTCTTCTGCTTCTGTCTTAACCTCATCCATTCCGTCAATGTAATCAAACACAGGCTTCGGATTTTCCAGATACACATCTGCCTCTATCTCCGGAAAACACTTCCGAAGATAGAGATACAGAGCCATACAGGAACCGATGCAGTCTCCATCAGGACGGATGTGGCCGCCGATGCCCACTGTTTTTACATTTTCCAGTATTTCTGAAATGTTTTTCATTTTTTCCACCTATTCCTCTGTTTCCATCCCATTCATTACATCATTGATCTTCTTTGACATATTGACACCATATTCAATGGACTCATCCAGAATAAAACGAATTTCCGGTGTATTGCGGAGATTCAGTCTTCTGGCCAGTTCTCTCCGGATATAGCCCTCCGCATTCTTCAGGCCGCGAAGTGTGGAATCTTTCGCCTGCTGTTCGCCCAGCACACTGATGTAGGCTTTGCAGGTCTTAAGATCCGGTGCTACTTCCACTGCCGTTACGGAGGTCATTGGATGAATCCTCGGGTCTTTGATTTCCCCGTGTATGATGGTGCTGAGTTCTTTCTGAACTGCACCATTCACACGTGTATTTTTAATGCTGTTTTTTCTCATTCAGAGTCACTCCTATCTTGGTACCTCTACCATGATATACGCTTCGACTTTATCTTCTTCCTTGACATCGTTGAAGTCATTGAATACAAGACCGCACTCATATCCTGCACGTACTTCCTTGACATCATCTTTAAATCTCTTAAGGGATGCAAGCTCGCCCTCGTAGATCTGATCCTCGCCTCTTGTGATACGAACCTTACAGTTACGCTGGAATGTACCGTCAAGCACATAGCTTCCTGCAATAGTTCCCACACCAGATGCCTTGAACAGCTGACGAACCTCTGCATGACCGATTACTTTCTCCTCGAATACAGGATCCAGCATACCCTTCATGGCTGCCTCTACATCCTCGATTGCCTGGTAGATAACCTTGTAAAGTCTGAGATCTACTCCCTCCTGCTCAGCAAGCTGTTTTGCTGTGGTATCCGGGCGAACGTTAAATCCTATGATGATAGCGTTGGATGTTGCTGCAAGGCTGACATCAGATTCATTGATGGCACCTACGCCACCGTGAATAACCTTAACCACAACTTCCTCATTGGAAAGTTTTGTAAGACTCTGCTTAACGGCCTCAACAGATCCCTGTACATCGGCTTTGACGATGATCGGAAGCTCTTTGAGATCGCTTGCCTGAATCTGGTCGAACAGATTATCAAGAGAAAGTTTGCCTTTTGTCTCCTCAAGAAGACGGCTCTTATTCTCTGTAACAAATGCGCCTGCAAAGTTCTTGGCTTCTTTATCACTCTCAAAGGACATCAGGATCTCACCTGCATTCGGAACATCGCCAAGTCCGAGAATCTCAACAGGTGTAGACGGGCCGGCCTCTTTTACACGGCGTCCCTTATCATCCATCATTGCACGTACTTTACCGTTACATGCACCTGCTGCGATGAAATCTCCTACATGGAGAGTACCTTTCTGCACAAGAATTGTGGCAACCGGTCCTTTACCTTTGTCAAGCTGAGCCTCGATAACAAGACCTCTTGCTTCACGGTTCGGATTGGCTTTCAGCTCGGAAACCTCTGCTGTAAGAAGGATCATTTCAAGAAGGCTCTCGATTCCCTCTCCTGTATGAGCAGATACAGGAACGAAGATAGTACTTCCACCCCAGTCCTCAGGAATCAGCTCATACTCGGAAAGCTCCTGTTTTACACGCTCTACATTTGCACTTGCTTATCAATCTTGTTGATTGCAACAATGATCTCAACGCCTGCTGCTTTTGCATGGCTGATTGCCTCTACTGTCTGCGGCATTACACCATCATCTGCTGCTACTACAAGAACTGCGATATCTGTGGCGTTTGCACCACGCATACGCATAGCTGTGAATGCCTCATGTCCCGGTGTATCCAGGAATGTGATCTTCTGGCCCTTGATATTTACCACGTAAGCACCGATGTGCTGTGTGATTCCGCCGGCCTCGCCTCTTGTTACGTTTGTATTACGGATCGCATCAAGAAGAGATGTTTTACCATGGTCAACATGACCCATAACGCAAACTACAGGAGGTCTTGGAACCATATCGTCTTCATCCTCTTCATCCTCTTTGAGGAGTTCTGCGATCACATCGACTTTCTCTTCTTTCTCGGCGATGATATCGAAACCAAGTGCGATCTCCTCTGCTTTATCAAAGTCGATCTCCTGGTTTACTGTTACCATAACACCTTCCATGAAAAGTTTCTTCACGATCACGGACGGCTGCATCTTCATGGCGTCTGCAAGTTCGCGGATGGTAAGCTTCTCCGGAATGGTGATTTCCTTGATCTCCGGCTTCTTTTCTTCCTGCTTCGGCTGTGGATTCGGTTTCTGAAGTGCTTTCGGAATTCTGGAATTCGGTCGGCGTCCACCCTGATTCGGTCGGCGTCCACCCTGTCCGGCTTTCTCGAAATCTTTCTTTTTGTTCTTGTTCTCTCTGTCACGCTCACGCTTGCTGTCCTTGGATGTCTTGGTCAGCTCCGGTGTGAATACAGCATCTGAAGATCCGCCGCTTCTTCTCTGTCCCGGACGCTGTCCGCCGCCCTGGCCACCACGGTTTGCTCCACCGAAACGGTTATCTCCGCCTCTTCCACCTTCGGAACGTCCACCCTGGCCTCCCTGGCCACGGTTTGCTCCACCGCCGAAACGGCTTCCTCCGTCTCTTCTTCCTTCAAAGCTTCCGCCCTGACCTCCCTGGCCACGGTTTGCTCCACCGCCGAAACGGTTTCCGCCTCTTCCGTCATTCTGAGTGGGCCTCTGTTTCCCTCGCCCTGTCTTGCCGGACGACCTTCTCCGTTCTGGGAACGGCTTCCTCCGAAACGGTTTCCTCCGTCTCTTCTTCCCTCAAAACTTCTTCCGTCACGGTTTCCGTCTCTTCTTCCTTCCGGACGGCTGCCCTGCGGTCTTCCGCCCTGGGAACGGTTCTGGCCTCCCTGGCTGTTTCTCTGCTCACCGGACTCACCGTTTCTTGTGTTTGTTCCTGCGTTTCTCTGACCGCCGTTCTGTGGACGTGCCGGTCCCTTTCTCTCGCCTGCTGCCGGTTTTCTTCTTCCTTTACCGCCATCGCTGGCATTCTGTGCATGAAATACACGGATGATATTTTTTTTCTTTTTCGGTGCTTCAGACTTGTTACCCTCTGTATTCACCGTTGTTGTCTTTTCTTCTGTTTTTGGAGTATCCAATTGTCTATTTTGCTCCTTTCCCGATTTGCTGAATTTATCTTTTAACATTACTATAAGTCAAACCTCCTTACAGACATCAAAACTTTATCTGCCGGATTCTTTTTCCAGCTCTTTGATGATCGCCTTTGCAAAATTTTCGTCCTGCACGGCGAGGCTGGCACGGAATTCCCTGCCCATTGCTCTGCCCAGGCTCTCTTTGTCTGAAAGGAAATATAACGGAACTTCATAATAGGTACACATATTCCGAAATTTCTTTTTTGTATTTTCGGAGGCATCATCTGCCACCAGTGCCAGGAAACCTTTTCCTGTTTTTACGGATTTCTCTGTGGAGAATTCTCCGCTCACTGTTTTTCCTGCTTTTGTTGCCAGTCCGATAAGTGATAAAACCTTATTGTTTTTCAATTGATTCGAACTCCTTCTTGAGGTTCTGATACACTTCATCCGGAACCGCCATTTTCAAGGAACGCTCCAGGCCGTGGTTCCTGATGGCCTTCTCCAGGCATTCCTCTGAGAAACAAAGGTATGCGCCGCGTCCGTTTTTCTTGCCTGTAGCGTCCAGGATGATCTCATTCTCTGATGTTTTAAGAACTCGTATCATTTCCTTTTTGCTTTTCATTTCCCTGCAGCCGGTACACTGACGCATGGGAATCTTATTTCTCGTTTTCATTATTCCTCGGCATCTCCATCTGCTGTCTCTTCAGCTTCTGTTTCTGTCTCTTCTACAGTTTCTTCTGCTTCCTCAAACTCTTCGGAAACAGCTTCTTCTGTCAGTTCTTCCTCTGTGTCCTCATGCTCTTCATCGTAATCGAAGTCGCCTGACTCTCTTGCCTGTGTCTCACTCTTGATATCGATCTTGAATCCTGTCAGTCTTGCCGCAAGGCGTGCATTCTGTCCTTCTTTACCGATTGCAAGGGAAAGCTGATAATCCGGTACTACTACCAGTGCTGTCTTTTCATCAGGATCAGCCATAACTGCGATAACTTTTGCAGGACTTAATGCATTCTCAATGAGGATAGCCGGGTTCTCATCCCAGTTGATGATATCGATCTTCTCACCGTGAAGTTCGTTGACAACAGCACCTACACGTGCGCCATTCATACCAACACATGCTCCCACAGCATCTACATCCGGATCGTTGCTCCATACAGCGATTTTTGTACGGGAACCTGCCTCACGGGCAATGCTCTTGATCTCAACAGTGCCGTCTCTTACTTCAGCAACCTCTGACTCAAAGAGTCTCTTTACAAGTCCAGGATGTGTTCTGGAAACCACGATACGCGGTCCCTTCGGTGTATCTTTAACCTCAAGGATATAAACTTTAACTCTCTCTGTAGGTTTGAATACTTCACCTTTTACCTGCTCGTTCTCTGTAAGTACTGCATCTGCCTTACCAAGGTTGATGCTGACATTTTTGCCCATTACTCTCTGAACGATACCTGTTACAACCTCTTTTTCGATTCCATAGTACTGATCGTAAAGAACTTTGCGCTCTTCTTCACGGATTTTCTGAAGAATTACGTTCTTTGCATTCTGAGTTGCAATACGTCCGAATTCCTTGGACTGGATCTCAACTTTCATAACATCACCGATTTCTGCATTGGTGTTTGTTTTCTGTGCATCCACCAGAGAAATCTCAAGTGCCGGATCTTCCACGTGCTCCACTACAGTTCTGTCTGCATATACACTGAAATCGCATGTCTCCGGATCAATGGTAACGTGAACATTGTCTGCTTTTCCGAAATGGTTCTTACATGCCTGGATCAGTGACTGCTCAATTGCCTCCAGCAGTGTATCCTTGCTGATGTTCTTTTCTTTTTCAAGAACGTCCAGCGCGTCTTTTAAATCTCTGCTCATTTTCCTTTTTTTCCTCCTGAACTTTTACAGATTCGATTCTCTTAGAATTCAATTGCAAGACGAATCAGAGCGATATCTTTTTTATCAAAGGTGCGTTCTGTGCCGTCTTCATCGATTGTCACACTGTTACTATCATATGCATTTAAAATGCCACAGAACTCTTTCTGTTTCTCGATCGGCCGATAGGTACGGATCTCCACCAGCTTGCCAAGGCTTCTCTTAAAGTCTTTTTCTTTTTTTAATGGCCGGTCAAGTCCCGGAGAGCTGATCTCCATAATGTAGCTGTCTTCAATGAAATCTTTCTCATCCAGGATATCGCTGAATGCACGGCTTACATCTTCGCAGTCATTTACTGTAATCCCACCCGGCTTGTCAATATAGCCACGAAGATACCAGCATCCTGCTTCCCTGACATATTCCACATCTACCAGCTCAAAGCCCCTGGACTCTACGATCGGTGTAAGGATCGCCTCTGCCTTCTGTTCATATTCTTCCCGTCTGCTCATGCTTCCCACCTGCCTTTCTTCTTTCTGCTGTTATAAGTATTTCTGAACAAATTCCTTCTCAGCAAATAGGAGCGGGCTCTCGCCCACTCCTATGCCAACAAGTTCTTAGTTTCGTTCATTGTAACACCAATGTCTGTTAAATGCAAGTATTAATTCTGGAAAAACCTTTTCCACCTTTACGATAACCTTCCATTCTCCATCTCATACACCACATCTGCCACGTTCATGGTGGAGACTCTGTGGGATACCAGAACTACAGTGCGGCGGGTGGTGTCTTCTTTCAGGGACTTGAGGATGATTCCTTCGTTGAGGGAATCCAGATTGGATGTGGGTTCATCCAGAAGTAAAAGAGGACTGTCATGTAGGAAGGCTCTTGCAATACCGATTCTCTGTTTCTCGCCACCGGAAAGGGTATCACCCAGTTCTCCGACCTCTGTGTCATAGCCTTTGGAAAGTGTCATGATAAAGTCATGGATGGAGGCTTTTTTTGCGGCAGCCATGACCTCTTCACGGGTGCTCCTGGCTTTGCAATGGCGATGTTGTTTGCGATGGAATCGTGGAACAGGTGGGTTTCCTGTGTCACATAGCTTTCCAGGTCGCGGAGATGACGGGTGGGGATTTCCCGCACATCTTTGTTATCTACGGAGATCATTCCTTTGTTCACATCCCTGAAACGCATAAGGAGCTTCAGCAGTGTGGATTTTCCGGAGCCGCTGGAACCGTGGATACCAGTGATCTTACCCGGCGCAAGTTTCAGGGAATAATCATCCAGGATGGTTTCCTCTTCATATGCGAATGTCACATGAGAGGATTCTGCACCTGTAAATCCAACACCGGATTTTTTTTGTTTTTCCACACTATTGAACATTTTAGCTACGTGGAACCCGATTCTATCTGCAATCTCCTCCACCAGTGGCTTCTCCTCCAGAAGGGACAGCACACGTTCACCACTTGCCAGAGTCTGGTTCAGGTTATTGGAAAGGCTGGATAGTGCCACAACCGGGCCAAAGGATCCCATCATGGCAATGGTACAGGTAAGGATTCCATCAAAACCGATCTCCCCTTTTCCATAGAGATGGATCGTCAGCGCCAGCATTCCGAAAGAAGCCACCAGGATCACCAAATTTGTAAAGGATCTCTGGGAGCCCTCCATCCGGCTTAAATCCTCCTGCATTCCTGCAAGCTTTCTGGATCGGTCAGACATCTGTGCTTTTCTTTTTTCGCCCTGACTATACTGGATTGTCTCATCAAGACCACGAAGTGAATCCAGCACAAAACTGTTCAGCCCGCCAAACTCCGTACGGAATTCCATGCCCTTCTGGCTGCCGTGCTTTCCGTTCCACATGGGGATCATCACACCAACAACCAGGTAAGCAGCCAGGGCCAGCACGCCTGGCAGAACATGATATCTTCCAATAAAGACCACCATGATCACAGAAGTTAATGTAGCAATCGCGATCGGTGAGATCGTATGTGCATAAAAAACTTCCAGAAGCTCAATGTCTATTGTGATAATGGATATCAGATTTCCCTTATCACGGCCTTCCAGCTTTGCAGGACAAAGCTTTCGCAGAGCCGCAAATATCTTATGGCGGATGATCGCCAGAAGCTTAAATGCAATAAAATGATTGCAGTACTGCTCCGCATAATGAAGGATACCTCGAAGAACTGCGATCAGGATCATTACAGTGATAATGCCCTTTTCAGAAGTTCCGGAAAGCCAGGTACTCTTCATGGCAACTTCCGGAATTCCGGAAATCCCGGCACCCGCCGCACTGCCTGCAAGTCCATGGATGATCACCTGTCCTGCCAGGATCGTAAGAAAGATCGCTCAAAGATATCCGACTGTTCCAAGAATAATCGCAGCCACCATAATATGCAGAAGCGGCTTCACTAAGCCTATCAGGCTGCCCATGATCGCGAGGGCACTTCTGCGCTTCTTAGCTGCATGGATTTCTGACGCTGCTACTCCTGATTCTTTCCTCCTTATGTGGTAAGGTATCGCATACCATTCTTTTAAGCAGGCCAGGGCACATTCCCTTTTATTACCCTTGTCTAACTCTCTGTTGCCATTTAAGCATAAGCGTTAGTCTGGGTCAACTATTTTTTTATTTTTCGTTCCCTATGGGAACCATTTGTATTTTCAAAAAATACTGTAAACATGGGCATTTCCGAATTTTTGGCACAAAAAAAGCCAAATTTTTTTCATTTCGGCTTTTAATCGGTCATATTAGATTTTCTACAGCCAGAACATCAGAAGTGCGGTACTTTCCGGCATATGGGCTTTGCCTACGCTGCAGGTGACGGTGATGGAGACCATTCCTTTTACGTTGCCCTGGCGAGTCTTCATGAAGCGGCAGGCACTTAGAGGAATGCGGACTTTGTCATCACATGATCCAGATAATAGAGGCTTCCTTCATCTGCGTTTGTCTGGTTTCGGGATTCGTTTACCTGCCTGGAATTTCTGGTCATGGTCATGAGAAGCTGTAGTCTACGTTTCTCAATGAGCTGTCTTCTTTTTTCGGGAATCTCGGGTGCCGGGATTCCGATCCGTTCCAGATAGGCACCGACTTCTTTCAGGATCCTCTGGTATGTTTTCAGTGCGCGGGTACCTTTTTCGGTAAATTCATAGCCTTCGTTCAGGTATCCTGCGCCGATGCATTCTTTAAAAAAGCGGCTTACCGGGCCGTGACTGACTCCGCAGGTATCAGCGATCAGTGCCACGCTGCCTCGTTTTTTGCCTGTTTTTGCAAGTTGTGACAGATATCGTATCTGCAGCATGGATGGATCAGTCCTTCGGTGTTTTCTTTTTCCATAATCTTCCTCCTACCAGATATGTACATCCAGCTCCCGGCTGTTCCAGTCCATGGGTTTCTCATCTTCTCTGGCAAATGCCACCAGGGCGGTTCCTTCTATGACCGGATCGTGATGCCGGAAAAAATATTGGAACACACTGGTAGGAATCAGCGGGTTTCCGTCTTTTTCAGTGGCTTTCATCCAGCATGTCTTCCTCGATTTCTCTTTTGGAAGAGGGCATACTGTGCCCAGTTCTTCTGTGAAATTCTGATCATTTTTCATGTTTTTTCTGTTCTGAACTTTATTTGTATTTGCGGCTGTGTTAGTTTAGACTAATAATCATTATAGGAGATGGGCTACGGGGATGTCAAGAGGGTAAAAAAATCCCACCGGCTGGATTACAGGATTGTTGTAATTTAGCTGGTGGGATGATGATTATACTCTCGGCTTCACACCTTTGGTGTCTCTCTTGGCGAGCTTGACTTTGTTGAGTACGTATGGTTTGTCGTGGTAGGTAATAGCATACTCCTGTCTGCTTTCCAGAAGATAAGCATGATGGATACGGTCTTCACCGATAAGCTTCATACCGCGGACGCCCATGGCATTTTTCTTGGTGACAGAGATCTCTGTTTTCATAATGCGAAGGAAGTAGCCTTTTTCGGACTGGAATACAACCTGATCCATCTCGTCGGCTGCTCCTACGAATACAAGACGGTCCTCCTCTGCAAGCTTGGTGGAGACAATGGTTCGTTTGGAAACACGGAACTCTTCTCCTTTTACCAGCTTGCACATACCGTTCTCTGTAACAAAGAGCACCGTGGAGGCTGCTACCTGGCTCAACGGTGCCACATAGAGGATCTGCTCTGTAGTACTGTCATAATTACCCAGGTTATCTGCCGGAACACCTTTATCACGGAAACGTACCAGCGGGATATCTTCTGCTTTCACTGTGTGAAGCTTGCCGGTATCTGTAAAGATACAGATCTTGTCCGTATTCATGCAGGTAAAAACATAGCGGCTCTCTGCATGAGCAGCTTCTTTATTACGTTCATAGGCATTCTTGTCAATGAGACGCATATATCCGAAACGATCCATCAGGAAGCAAACTTCGGTTTCTTCTATCTTCTTCTCTTCATAAACAGCTTCCTCTGCATTTTCAATAGAAGTCTTACGCTTGCTGCCGTATTCCTTCTTGATCTGATCCAGTTCTCTCATGATCACTGCTGCCATGGAATCATAATTATTCAGGATATCCTCATAAAGAGCAATATTCTTCATCGTCTCCTCATGCTCTTTCATCAGGGCATCGATTTCCAGACCGATCAGCTTGTAAAGACGCATATCCAAGATCGCTGTTGCCTGTTTCTCTGTGAATTTCAGAGATCTGGCTGCTTTTTCGGAGATTTTGGTCTTAAATTTAATTCCTTCAGTCACACCATCTGTCAGGCATTTTTTTACCTGGTCACGGCTCTTGCTGCCGCGTAAGATCTCGATGATAAGATCAATGACGTCACAGGCTTTAATGAGACCTTCCTGGATCTCCCGCTTCTCCTGCTCTTTTGCAAGAAGTGTCGTGTACTTTCTGGAATTTACCTCAAACACAAAATCCACATGATGGGCGATGATCTGCTTTAAGCCCAGTGTCTCCGGTCTTCCATCTGCAACTGCCAGCATGTTCACACCAAAAGTATCCTCCAGTCGGGTCTTCTTATAAAGCATATTGGTAAGGTTCTCCACGTCTGCGTCGCGCTTCAGTTCCAGAACGATACGGATTCCCTCCTTAGATGACTGGTTGGAAATGTCCACGATATCTGTAGTCTTCTTGGTCTCTACCAGGGTTGCGATATCGTTTAAGAATTTTCCGATGTTGGCACCGATCATGGTATATGGAATCTCTGTGATCACCAGCTGCTGACGGCCGCCCTTTAATTTCTCCACTTCCACACGTCCACGGATACGGAGCTTGCCTGTTCCGGATTCATAGATTTTTACAAGGTCATCCTTATTTACTACGATACCACCTGTCGGAAAATCCGGACCCTTAAGATAACGCATCAACCCACGGGTGCTGATATCATTGTTCTTCATATATGCCTTCACCGCATCCACCACTTCCCCGAGGTTGTGAGGCGGGATACTGGTAGCCATACCAACGGCGATTCCGTCTGCTCCGTTTACAAGGAGGTTCGGAATACGCACCGGAAGTACTACAGGCTCCTTCTCTGTTTCATCAAAGTTCGGCATAAAGTCCACAACGTTCTTATCCAGGTCTTCCAGAAAAACCTCCTGGGTCAGCTTCTCCAGGCGGGCTTCTGTGTATCGCATGGCTGCGGCTCCATCTCCCTCAATAGAGCCGAAGTTTCCATGTCCGTCTACCAGTGTGCGGCCCTTCTTGAATTCCTGTGCCATAACTACAAGGGCATCATAAATGGAGCTGTCTCCATGAGGATGATATTTACCCATGGTATCTCCAACGATACGGGCACATTTACGGTACGGGCGGTCGTAGCGGATACCAAGCTCATACATATCGTAAAGGGTACGGCGCTGTACCGGCTTCAGTCCGTCACGTACATCCGGCAGTGCTCTGGAAATGATAACACTCATGGCGTAGTCTATATAAGATTTCTGCATGATCTCCGCATAGTCGGTGCGGATAACATTCTCCTGTTTCGTATTCATATTTCAATTCTCCCAATCTTACTCCGTTACTGCTGATTCCGTGCTTCCGGAAAGCTTCTTAATAAATATCGTCTGCATATCTGAGATTATAAGCATACTGCGATACAGAAAATCCAAAAACCTGTCCGGATCATAGCATACGATCCTCAGATATCCAGCTCTGCATCTGTCGCATGCTCATAGATAAATGCCTTACGTGGTGGAACATCACTTCCCATCAGGATCTCTGTCACATCGGAGGCCATACGCGCATCTTCGATTTCCACCCGCTTCATCATTCGCGTCTCCGGATTCAGTGTAGTCTCCCACAGCTGCTGCGCATCCATCTCACCAAGGCCTTTATATCTCTGGAGTGTGAAACTTCCCGGTTTATGGCTCTTACGATATTTCTCAAGAGCCTTATCATCGTAGAGATATTCCTCCTGTCCTTTCTTCGGCATTACCTTATAAAGAGGCGGCATGGCGATATAGACATGTCCTTCATAGATCAGTTCCGGCATAAAACGGTAAAACAGGGTCAGAAGCAGTGTAGAGATATGTGCACCATCCACATCCGCATCGGCCATGATCACGATCTTATCATAACGAAGCTTGGTGATATCAAAATCGTTTCCGTATCCTTCGGAAAAACCGCAGCCGAATGCATTGATCATGGTCTTGATCTCTGCGTTAGCCAGCACTTTGTCAATGGTGGCCTTCTCTACATTAAGGATCTTACCGCGGATCGGAAGGATTGCCTGATAGTTACGGTCTCTGGCTGTCTTGGCAGAGCCGCCGGCAGAATCTCCCTCTACAATAAAGATCTCACAGAGAGACGGATCTTTCTTTTCGCAGTTAGCAAGCTTGCCATTGGAGTCGAAAGAATATTTCTGTTTGGTGAGTAAATTTGTCTTGGCACGTTCTTCTGTCTTACGGATCCTTGCTGCCTTCTCTGCGCAGGAAAGTACAGTCTTTAATGTCTCAAGATTTCGATCAAAGAAGAGCACAAGCTGTTCTCCCACAACTTTACCTGTAGCTCTTGACGCATCCTGGTTGTCAAGCTTGGTCTTGGTCTGTCCTTCAAAACGGGGCGCGGGATGCTTGATAGATACAACTGCTGTCATGCCGTTTCGGATATCTGCTCCTGTAAAGTTCGGATCTTTATCCTTCAGCACACCGATCTCACGTGCATAAGTATTCATAACTGTTGTAAAAGTTGTCTTAAATCCTGTGAGATGGGTACCGCCCTCTGCATTATAAATATTGTTGCAGAATCCAAGAACATTCTCACGGAACTCATTGGTAAACTGAAAAGCCACCTCAACACTGATCCCATCTGCTTCACCTTTGAAATATACCGCTTCATGAAGAGGCTGTGCATTCTTATTCAGATCACGGATAAAACCAACGATTCCTTCCGGCTCGTGATATTCGATATCTTCCGGTGTCTCGCCTCTTCTGTCCTCAAAATGGATGGTAAGTTCCGGATTCAGATAAGCAGTCTCATGAAGACGGCTCTTCACATCAGCTGCCCCGAAACGAGTCTTCTCAAAAATCTCCGGATCGGGAAGAAAGTTGACGCAGGTTCCTGTTTCTTTCGTCTTCCCCAGTTTCGGAAGAAGGCCTTCCTCCAGCTCAATAGTCGGGATTCCTCTCTCATAGTGGTCATGATGTATATAACCGTCACGGCTGATCTTAATGTCCAGATATGTGGACAAAGCGTTTACTACTGATGATCCCACACCATGAAGACCGCCGCTTGTCTTGTATGCGGAATTATCAAACTTACCGCCTGCATGAAGGGTTGTAAAAACAAGACGCTCTGCTGATACTCCCTTGGCATGCATGTCAACAGGGATTCCACGTCCGTTATCTTCTACTGTACAGGAACCGTCCTTCTCAAGAACTACATGGATCCGGCTGCAGTATCCTGCAAGATGCTCATCCACCGCATTATCCACAATCTCGTATATCAGATGGTTCAGTCCCTTTCTGGACACGCTTCCGATATACATACCGGGACGTTTACGTACGGCCTCAAGGCCTTCCAGGACAGAGATACTGCCCGCATCATAAGTGTCTTTCTTTGCCATTCCACTGATTCCTTTCTTTTTTTGTTTCGAACATTTGTTTGTATTATATCAAAAATATTTATTATTTTCAATTGTTTTTTTATTGCAACAGCTTATCTATCTATCAAAAGAGCCTCGAAACTGCAAGCAAAAACAGGAAACACTGCTCTTTTCGGGAATGCTGGCGTTACTGTTCTTTCCGCAGCCAGTAACATATTATCCTTAAAAAAGTATGTTTCCTGTTTCTTCAATATTTCTTTATTTGTCAGTCAAACAGAGCTGTCACGAAATTTTTTCAAGAAGTTTTTTCTTATCTAAGGGCTTCGAGAAATAATATCCCTGGATCATATCCACTCCCCATTTTTTCAGAAGCTTTACTTCCTCTTCTGTCTCTGCACCTTCTGCGATCACCTTGTAGCCCATATGCTGCATGGTCATTACAATACTGTGATAAAAAAGTGCCGCCTGTTTATCCGTACAAACGTTCATCAGAAGCGATCGGTCCATTTTTACTGCCGAAAACGGGATCCGCAGCACAGCATTCAGATTGGCATAACCAGAACCGAAATCATCCAGGCACATATGTATTCCTGCTTCCGCAAAATCCTCGATAGCTGTACAGAAACTCTCACTGTATTCCGTAGCTACCGTTTCTGTGATCTCAAACTGAAAATACGCAGGATCCAGACCATATTCCTGTATGATCCCGATAAGCACGTGGCTGTATCCAGGCTTCATAAGTTCAGAAGGAGACAGATTAAATTTCACATTCCAGATGTTCTGCATAATATACTCGTGCTCTTTGATAAAACAGCAGACTCTTCGAAGCTGCAGTTTCCAACCTCTGAGATCAGTCCCTGTTTTTCTGCGATCCCGATAAAAACATCCGGCGGGATCATCCCCAGTGTAGGATGTTTCAAACGGCTCAGTGCCTCAAGTGTAATAAAACTCTGTTTTTTTATGGAGTAAACCGGCTGATAATATACCTCAAACAGATCCTCTTCTACTGCCTTCCTTAAAAAATGCTCCACTTCCTGTTCATACCGGAATCCTTCCAGGAGTCTGCTGTCCGACTGGATCAGCACCGTATCTTCCGTATTCTGGGAAAGTGATCCCATATATTCAATATATGCAAGAAGAATATCTTCTTTTTCCATTTTCTCAGCATTCATGATCCCGCAGATTGCTGCATGCAACGTCACATTTTCTTTTCCTATATGGAACGGTTTTTTCAGAAATTCTCTTATTTCATCTCTGGCTTTTTCGTAATCAGACAGGGAATCCAGCACTACCAGAAAACTGTTTCCTGTAACGCGGAACACCTGGAGAGATCCTGTGATCTCCTGAATCCCTTTTGCCAGCTGGATCAAAAGCTGGTCGCCTGCACTTGTACCATAAATCCTGTTGATCTGCTTCATATTGCAGGCATCAACAGCCAGCAGATGAAAACTATCTTTCCTGTATATTTTTTCTCCGATCCATTTGTCAAAATACTGCTTGTCAAAAAGCCCTGTCATACTGTCCGTGTAATCTCCGGGATTGTTTAAAGTCAGATAAATAAGCCATAATCCTGCTGCCACTCCAAAACCAGTAAGCAGCCATCTTCCTGTCAGAAGCTGAACAGCAAGACAGCCTGTCTCAATTCCAAGAAATCTCCAGATCGTCTGCCTGATCTCCTCCTCTGCTGTTTTTCCATAACGCGCAGTAAAATATGCAATGATCAGAGCAAAAAATGCTATATAAACATAGATCATGTCATGAAAAAAACCTTTCGTCAGCAGACCATTTTTATTAAAATCAAACAGCCATCTGATCCTGATGTTCAGAAGTACAGCAAGGCACATGCCTACCGGTACAACGAACCATGCAGTTTTCAGCCATTTATATTTCTCTTTCTGTCTTCCTGTGATAATACGTACATAGCAGAAAAACATATAGGGAAGTATCACCGTACAGAGATAGTACAGAGTAAAAACAACTTCTGCTGTCTGCCGCCTTGTCCCACATCCTTTTTCTGCAAAAAATCCGCAGATCAGATCCAGCGCCACATAAATACCACCCAGAGCCAGAAAATTCGCAAAAAGCCGGTTTTCTACATTGCTCAGTCTTTTATGAGAAAAATAGTGGGCCGAGATCAATGCTATCAGGACAAGCGCTGTTACCTGAAAATAATTAGTATACACTTTTTTCCTCCTTCTTTTTGTTCTCATAAAGCTTCTGGTCTGCCTCATATTTCCAGTCCCCAATGGTTTTATAGCTTCCATCGGGTTTTCTGAGACAGCTGCTCCCTGCAGATAAAGAAACACGGCATCTGCCAGATTTCTCACTGTTTCCTGCTTCTTTTTTCAGCTGTTCCAGCCAGAACCATTCCGGTTTCTCCGGATCACGGACAAGCACCGCAAATTCATCGTCTCCAATACGATAACAGGTGCCTTTCTCCCGAAAAACATTCTCAATACATCTGGCAGAAGCTGCTACCAGTTCATCTCCCAGTCCCCGCCCGAATTCCTTATTTGTAAAGCGGAGATGATCAATATGAATATAAATAAGAAGAATATCCTGATATTCTCCAGTGTGAACGACCATCTCTTCGAGGGCTTTTTCAAATCCTGTTCTTGTCTCAAACCCTGTCAGTCCATCTTCTCTGACAAGACGTTCGTAGGCCTGGGTTTCCATACGGTAACGGATATTATCTGCCATTTCCATAACAACATCTGCAATAAGGAGTACCAGAAATGCCAGAATTCCCAGTTCAAAGATCGCACCATAATAAGGAATCTCAAACAGCCAGTACAGAAGCAGTGCGCTTAATCCGCTTGCCCCTACAATAACATAGGCTATAAGAAGAAAGAGCAGTTCTTTTCTCTTCTCCTGCCTGTACTCCCGTATCAGAAGCACTGCCAGGATCAGTACCCACGTAAAAAGCAGGATGTGCGTAACAAACAGCATATTTGTGAACTGTGCGATCCCCAAAAGCACCAGGATTCCCTGCACCAGTGCATTACAGTAAAAGGCCTGGATTCCGATATCCAGGATCTTGTATCTTGACATGTTTCCCATCTTCTGCTGAAAATGGATCATCGGCACGGCAAACAGCATAAACATGTAAAAAGATACCAGACATAAAGCATCAGGACTGCTGCTATAGCTCTGTGCCATAGAAGAATCTGTTACCAGCCATATACTGCACATCCCAAGAAACAGAGCCACATCCCGGAACCGGCCACCTGACATCTTCCGATTTCTCAAATAGAGAAAAATACACAACGCAACTGCACATAATACGATCATGACAACTGCCGCTCCCAGTGGAATGATTTCTTTTTTCAGCTGGTACAGTGCCACTGCTCTGCCAGTTCCTATGTAGACCTGATCGATCTTGTACTTTCCGCGCTGTGGAGTATGGTAGCTTAAAGTCAGTACTCTTCCCTTCGTGTCATTTCCCAGAGGTGCAATGCAGTCCAGTTTGGATTTCATCTGGGTATTCCGTGCAAAAAGTGCTTCTTTATACTGGTACAGGATCTTTCCGTCCAGACGGATCACAAGGTCATACTGTGCGCCTGTAGTTATCACCGTCATCTCTGCATTATCTTCGCCCGGATTTTCATTATAAAGGATGAGTGATTCTCCTTTTGGGGCTGGCAGTTCTGCCGGAAGGGTGATATCTTTTCGTACTCCATCTTCTATATAATACCATCCACCGGACAACGGCTGCACCTGTTCCTGTTTCTGCCAGATCCCACCCTCGCAGAATATCAGAAACAGCAGTACAAAAACGGCAAACGTAGCAAAAAGCAAAACCGTTTCCAGCTTCCGTCCTGTATTTTTTTTGTTTGTAAGTCATTTTTTTCCTCTTTTAACC
>ENA-OQCN01000147-OQCN01000147.1-human-gut-metagenome-genome-assembly--contig:-NODE-147-length-35100-cov-2.737712_pt1 | contig 35100 bp, 40 predicted proteins | sample MGYA00242497_ERZ504576 | MGnify/ENA primary metagenome ERZ504576 (study PRJEB26092, sample SAMD00036296) | human gut metagenome | host: Homo sapiens | study: EMG produced TPA metagenomics assembly of...
TCAGCTTATGTTTCTGCTGTAATAGTTGCGGCGGGCGGCTCTGTAAGAATGGGAATTGCAGACAGCAAACAGTTTATTCCGCTTCTTGACAAGCCGGCTATTGAATATACTTTAAAAGCATTTCAGAAATGCTACCTTATAAAAGAAATTGTTATAGTTTGCCGTGAGCAGGATGTTGACCGCATTAACGAACTTGTAAATCAAAACGGATTTACAAAGGTCAGCAAGTTGTGCTCGGCGGTTCTTCACGCTCCGCAAGCGTGCGCAACGGCATTAAGGCGGCTAATGAAAAGGCAAATATTTTGCTATTCACGACGGCGCCCGTCCGCTTATTACTGTTGACGAAATCGAAAGAGTTGTTGAGGCGGCTTTTGAAACCGGTGCGGCAACCCTCGGAACATCCGTTACGGATACAATCAAAATCGTTGACGGATTTAATAAGATTGAGAGCACACCGCTCCGCTCACAGCTTAGAGCAGTGCAGACTCCGCAGGTTTTTGAAAGAGATTTGTATATGTTTGCTCTTGAAAATGCAGGAGAAAACAGCCTTGAATTTACCGACGACTGCGCTCTTATCGAAAATATGGGCGGCGAAGTTCTCGTTGTAAAGGGCAGTGAAGAAAATATTAAACTCACCACTCCCGTAGATGTAATTCTTGCGGAAAGCATACTTAAAAACCGCATTAAGAACGGTAATTTCTGAACGAAAGGATAACATATGAGGATTGGTCACGGTTACGATGTTCATAAATTTGCAGAAAACAGAAAACTCATTTTAGGCGGAACAGAAATTCCGTATGAGTTTGGCCTGCTCGGTCATTCCGATGCCGATGTGCTTGTTCACGCAGTAATGGACAGCTTGCTTGGCGCTGCGGCTCTCGGTGATATAGGCAAACATTTTCCCGATACCGATGAAAGGTACAAAGGCGCAGACAGCATCGCTTTGCTCAAAGAGGTTTGCAGAATCCTTGACGAAAACGGTTACAAAATCGGCAATATTGATTCTACGGTAATTGCCCAAAAGCCGAAGCTTAAGGATTATATCTATGCCATGAGAGAAAATATTGCGAATGCTTGCGGCATTGATATTTCGCAGGTAAGCGTAAAGGCAACCACAGAAGAAAAGCTCGGTTTTACAGGCAGGCTTGAGGGCATTTCCGCTCACGCTGTTTGTATTATCGAATAATGAATTAATTAAGGATATTGAGCATACATATTAAACTATGAATGTTTGTATCATACACAAAAATAATGGAGGCACACAAAAATGAAAAATTGTCCAAGATGTAACGCACAGATGGAAGATAACGCTGTTTTTTGCCAGAATTGCGGTTTTTCTGTTGCACAGCAGGCAGAACCACAGGCACAGCAGCCACAGTACAATCAGTATGCGGCAGCTCCCGCTCCTGTTGTAAATCAATATGACCATACAGCTGAATTTTCTGCCGAAGATGTTTCTGAAAACAAGCTTTTGGCAGCAGTGATTTATGTATCAAGCATACTCGGAATTATTGTTGCACTTATTGCACAGAGCTCAAGAAAGTCTAAGTATCTTGATTTCCATATCAAGCAGGGACTTAAATCATTTGTTGTAATGTTTTTCCTCGGCGTAATCGGAGCTGTTTTATCATGGACTTGTATTTTTGCGATTGCGGCAGCTGTTTGTGAGGTTATCGTTCTTGTTTGCAATTATATCTGTCTTTTCAAGTCACTTGCCAACAAGTCAATCGAAATTCCGATTATTCGCAGCCTCGGTTTTCTTAAATGATTTAACTTAAATCATACAAGCCACACCTCGTTCATATTATTGAACGAGGTGTTTTTATGATAAAAAAATTATCGTTGGCTTTGATTATTGCAATATTTTTACGGCGATACCTGTATTTTCGGTTGATGTCAATGCTGTGACGGAAGAAACGATTACAGCGCCGTCTGCCGTGCTTATGGAAACTTCATCGGGCAAAATATTGTTTGAAAAAAATCCGCACGAACAGCGTCCCTGCGCATCCATTACAAAGGTTATGACAATGCTGCTTGTTTGCGAGGCAATCGACAACGGAAAATTGAGCCTTGACGATACAATCACCGCCTCGGCGCACGCAGCGTCAATGGGCGGCAGCGACATATGGCTCGAAGAGGGCGAAACTATGAGTGCAGACGATATGATAAAAGCGACGGTTGTTGCATCGGCAAACGATGCGGCGATTGCGCTTGCAGAGCATCTGTGCGGTAGCGAAGAAGTGTTTGTAGAGAAAATGAATGAAAAGGCAAGTCAGCTCGGAATGAAAGACACGGTATTTAAAAACTGCAACGGACTTGACGAGGACGGACATATTACCTCAGCTTATGATGTTGCGGTAATGTCGAGAGAACTTATGAAGCACGAAATGATTTTTGATTACACTTCAATATGGCTTGATAATCTTCGTGACGGAAAAACACAGATTGTAAATACAAATAAACTTCTGAAAACTTATAACGGCATAACGGGACTGAAAACAGGCACTACAAATGATGCCGGCTGTTGTATGTCGGCGTCGGCAAAAAGGGAGATATGAACCTTGTTGCGGTAGTTCTCGGCTGTAACTCGGGTAAAGAGCGTTTTTCGGACGCAGCGGCTTTGCTTGATTACGGTTTTGCAAACTTTTCGGTAACACAGTTGAAAGCACCCGAAGATTTACCGAAAACAATTAAGGTTGAAAACGGTATGCAGGGAAATATCGGTATCGGCTGTGATGTAAACGCAAGCATTGTGCTTGATAAAAACAGCAGTTCAAAGATAGTTTCAAAAATTGATTTGCCCGAAAGCATAGAAGCCCCCGTTGTGAGCGGACAAAAGCTTGGCACGGTTACATACAGCCTTGACGGCAATGCTGTAAAAAGCTTTGAAATTACCGCTTTGCAGGACGCAGAAAAGATTTCTTTTGCCTCAGTTTTCTTCGGTTTTATTAAATTCTATAATTTCTTTATAAAATATACAAAATGACCTTGCAAAAAGTCGGGAATTATAGTATAATAAGACAGCAAAGATACTTGTTTCGGATTTTATGTTGCTTTTATCACCGTTTTTACGGTATATTATGCAGTATTATTCCGAAAGGGAATTTTGGGGGAATTAATAATGGCTACAAAACTTACAGACAAATATTTAAAAGGTTTCGTTAATGAACACGAGTATGAGGGTGTGGCTGCTGAAGTAAAGGCTGCTCACAAGGTGCTTCACGACGGTACAGGTCTTGGAAACGATTTCCTCGGCTGGCTTAATCTTCCTACAGATTATGACAAAGAGGAGTTTGCAAGAATTAAGGCTGCTGCGAGAAGATAAAAAAAGATTCCGATGTATTTATCGTAATCGGTATCGGCGGTTCATACCTCGGTGCAAGAGCCGCAATTGAATTTCTTACTTCACAGAATTACAACCTTACTTGTAAGGATACACCGCAGATTTACTTTACAGGTAACTCAATCAGCTCATCTGCACTTGCAGAGATTATGGAGCTTTGCGAGGGTAAAGATGTATCTGTAAATATGATTTCAAAATCAGGTACTACAACCGAGCCTGCCATCGCATTCCGTGTATTCCGTGAAATGCTTGAGAAAAAGTATGGCAAAGAGGGTGCAAGAGAGCGTATTTACTGCACAACAGATAAGGCTAAGGGCACACTTAAGGCTCTTGCAGACGAAGAGGGTTACGAAACATTCGTAGTTCCTGATGATGTAGGCGGTCGTTTCTCTGTTCTCACAGCAGTAGGTCTTCTTCCAATCGCTGTTTCAGGTGCAGACATTGACGCACTTATGCAGGGCGCTGCAACAGCTCAGAAAGAATTTGACAATGACGACCTCGCTACAAACGATTGCTACAAATATGCGGCACTCCGTAACATTCTTTACCGTAAGGGTAAAACAATGGAGGTTATGGTATCTTACGAGCCTGCTTACACAATGATGTCTGAATGGTTTAAGCAGCTTTTTGCAGAGAGTGAGGGCAAGGATAACAAGGGCATTTTCCCTGCAAGCGTTATCTTCTCAACAGATCTTCACTCACTTGGTCAGTACATTCAGGACGGCAGAAGAACTATGTTTGAAACTGTTGTTCTCTTTGATAAATGTAAAAAAGAAGTTACACTCGGCACAGATCCTACTAATGTTGATGGTCTTAACTTCCTTTCGGGAAAGACAATGGGATATGTAAATCAGAAAGCTTTTGAGGGTACGGTTCTTGCTCATAACGACGGCGGTGTACCTAACATCGTTCTCAATGTTCCTGAGATGAACGAATCAGAGCTTGGCTATCTCATCTATTTCTTTGAAAAGGCTTGTGCTATTTCCGGCTATATGCTTGGCGTAAATCCATTTAACCAACCCGGCGTAGAAAGCTACAAGAAGAATATGTTTGCTCTCCTTGGCAAACCGGGTTATGAGGATCAGAAGGCTGCTCTTGAGGCAAGACTCAAGTAATTTCTTTTGTAAATAAGTTTAATATTCTGGAGGAACTAATATGGTTACTTTACTTATCGGTAAAAAAGGAACAGGCAAAACAAAAAAACTTATCGCTCTTGCTAATGAGGCAGTTGCTGCTTCTGCAGGTAATGTTGTTGTAATCGAAAAGGGCGCAAAGCTTACTTACGATGTAACACACAAGGCAAGACTTATTGATACCGAGCAGTACCTCATTGAGGGTTACGATATGCTCTTTGGTTTTATCAGCGGTATCTGCGCAGGCAACTATGATGTTACAGACATTCTTGTTGACTCAACATTCAAGATTTGTCCTACAGGTGTTGACGGTGTAGAAACTTTCACAAAGAAGTTGCAGGAGCTTTCAGAGGCTTCATCGACAAACATCGTTCTTCTTATTTCAGCAGAGGAGTCAGAACTTCCTGAATCTATCAACGCTGTTTGCCAGAAGGTATAATTAATTTCAAGTTTTAACGGACTGCTCTCTTTTGCAGGGCAGCCCGTTTTTTCTGCAATTTTGCGTTGCGGTAAGATTGATAAATTATGGTTTAGCTGAATACTTCATTAGATATTATAAAAGGTTGACCAAACTTTTATAATTATGCAGTAAAATATTCTGCTAAAATCTTACTTTTTTCAACTTTCAAAACTTTTTCACTTGAAATTCACAAAAATTATATCTTACTGTCAGTTTTAGTTTATATAATTTTACAGAAAAACTAAATGGGAAGGGAATAACGATGAATTTAAAAAATTAATTTTAAAAGCGTCACTCGCGATAAAAATCACTTGATTTTATTGCCGAAAAATATCAGAATTATGTCTGCTTTTTCTGTTCAACTGTAATTTCAGACAGTCAAAAAGCTGAAAATGCATTTAAAAAATCTTTTAAGGCTGTTTTTCTGCCATAGAAAAAAATCCTAAAGTCGACAACCTTGATGAAATTGTAACATACGAAACCGCAAGAGTTTGCAAAGGCTTTATTTCCGATGAAAAAAACTCTGACAATATTCCTGCAAAGTTACAGCCTTTTGCGGATAAAGACAAAATATCATCTGTATCTGCAATTACAGCCGAACAGAAAAAACTTTTTGTGAATGCTCTTAAAGCCGTAGGAGCAAATCAAAGAATCGCACTTGCTCTTAATTTATTATGCGATTATGACGCAAAGAAAATTGCCGATGTTTTAAAAATTTCTGAAGATAAAGTGCAAAATTCTCTTGATTACGGCAGAGAAAATGTAAAAAAACAGTTAAGACTGTCAAACGGAAATTTCAGTAAAAGAGATATTGTTTTCTTAATGACGGCATCATCGGATATAGTTAAAAGCGCTGCGTCACAGAAAAAACTTTCCGATACTGCCGAAAAAGCAGTTGATGATATAGTGCTGTCTTTGGCTAAACCGCAAAAATCGGATAAAAAGAAAGCGTGGATTGCAATTTCAGCCGTTGCTGTTTTTCTTATTGCTGTTATAGTTGTTTTTGCCGTAACTTCAAATAAAAATAACAGTACCCCATCAGCTACGGATGCTTCTGTAACTGCCGGAACAAATACATCTGCCACCATAGGCACCGATGAGGCAAAGGGTACTCATCACGCAGAGATTAATATTCGTGATTACGGTGTAATTAAGGTTGAGCTTGACGGTGATGTTGCTCCGATTACGGTTGCAAACTTTATAAATCTTGCAAACAGCGGTTTTTATAACGGACTTACATTCCACCGTATTATTGACGGATTTATGATGCAGGGCGGCGACCCGTTAGGAAACGGTACAGGCGGTTCGGATAACACAATCAAGGGTGAATTTTCGCAGAACGGCGTAGAAAATAACCTTTCACATACAAGAGGTGCGATTTCTATGGCTCGTTCAACAGATATGGACAGCGCAAGTTCACAGTTCTTTATTGTTCAGTCAGACAGCACATATCTTGACGGTCAGTACGCTTGCTTCGGATATGTAACCGACGGTATGGATATTGTCGATAAAATCTGTAAAAATGCGGTAACAACCGACAGCAACGGTTCTGTAGACGCAGAAAATCAGCCTGTTATAAATTCAATTAAAATTACAGATTAAACTAAACGACTTGATTTTTTTCAAGTCCGTTTTTAGGTTATTGCCTTAGAGTTTATTTCAATGTTTGTGTAACTTTAATAAAAACATTACGATATAAAAAGGAGGTAAACGCTTGAAAATATTGGTAGATGCAGACGCTTGTCCCGTTGTAAAACAAGTTGAAAAGATTGCGAAAAAGCTCAGAGTGCCTGTCATTTTGCTTTGCGATACAAACCACATTCTTTCATCAAATTACAGTGAAATTAAAGTAATCGGTGCAGGCGCCGACGCTGTTGACATTGCACTTGCAAATCTTTGTCAAAGCGGAGATATTGCTGTTACGCAGGATTACGGAGTTGCGGCTCTTGTACTCGGCAAAGGCGGCTATGCAATTCATCAGTCGGGAAAAATATTTACAAACGAGAATATCGACGGACTTTTAATGGAGCGGCATATCAACAAAAAGGCAAGAATGTCATCTTCAAAAAATCATCTCAAAGGGCCTAAAAAGCGTACTAAAGAGGACGATTTAAGGTTTGAATCGGCATTTGAAAGTCTTTTATGCGGAATATTGTCACACGATTTAAAATAAAGAACGCAAAATAGAAAATATTGTCTTAATTTTCTTTACAAAACAGGCATTTTATAGTATTATTATAGTAATTATATTACACAGTGGGGTGTTAAGTTATGAAACCAAAATACAATAGAATTTTATTAAAACTTTCAGGCGAATCACTTGCAGGTGATCAGAAAACAGGTATCGACTTCGACAAAGTTGTTGAAATATGTAAACCAATCAAAAAGTGCGTAGACGCAGGCGTTCAGGTAGGTATCGTTGTTGGCGGCGGTAACTTCTGGAGAGGCAGAAGTTCAGGTGATATGGACAGAACAAGAGCAGACCATATGGGTATGCTTGCAACTGCAATCAACGCTCTCGGCGTAGCAGACGCACTTGAGCAGCTCGGCTGCGTAGTAAGAGTTCAGACCGCTATTTCAATGCGCCAGGTTGCAGAGCCTTACATTCGCAACAAGGCTATGTGCCATCTCCAATCAGGCAAGGTTGTAATCTTCGGCTGCGGTACAGGTAACCCGTTCTTCAGCACAGACACAGCTGCCGCTCTTCGTGCAAACGAGATTGAGGCTGACATTATGATGAAAGCTACAATGGTTGACGGCGTATATGACAGCGACCCTAAAACAAATCCAAACGCTAAGAAGTACGATGTTGTTTCTTTCCACGAGGTTCTCAACAAGGACCTTGCGGTAATGGACAGCACAGCAGCTTCACTTTGTAAGGACAACAAGCTCCCTGTTCTTGTTTTCAGCCTTGAAGACCCTGAGAATATTTATCGTGCGGTATGCGGTGAAAACATCGGTACTGTAGTTGATGCTATAGACTAATATTTTATGATGAATTAACGGAGGAAACATTATGCAAACACAGATTAAAAAGGCTTCTGAATCAATGGAGAGAAGAGTATCTCATATGCAGCAGGAGTTTTCTGAAATCAGAGCCGGCAGAGCAAACCCCGGTGTACTCGATAAGGTAAAGGTTGATTATTACGGTGCACCTACTCCTGTAAATCAGCTTGCGGCAGTTTCTGTAACAGAGGCAAGAACTCTCACCGTTCAGCCTTGGGATATGTCTGTTTTAAGACAGATTGAAAAGGCTATTCTTACATCTGACATCGGTATTAACCCACAGAACGACGGTAAGGTTATCCGCCTTGTATTCCCGCCTCTTACAGAGGACAGAAGAAAGGAAATCGTAAAGGACATTATGAAGATTTCCGAAGATACAAAGGTACAGGTAAGAAATGTTCGCCGTGACTTAATCGACAAACTTAAGGCTATGAAGAAGAGCGGCGAGCTTACAGAGGACGATTTAAAGCAGGGGAAAAGAAAGCGCAGGAGCTTACAGACAAGTATATCAAGAATATAGACACAATTTCAGCCGCAAAGCAGAAAGAAATTTTGGAGATGTAATATGGCTTTTTGGAATTCAAAGTCTGAAGAAGCTAAAAAAACGGATATAATTTTACCCGAACACATAGGTATTATAATGGACGGTAACGGCAGATGGGCAAAAAAGCGCAGTCTGCCTCGTTCTGTCGGACATCGTGAGGGCGCAAAAACTTTCAGAAAAATCACAAGATATTGCTCGGACATCGGTATAAAATATCTTACCGTTTATGCTTTTTCAACTGAAAACTGGAAACGCCCGGAGGATGAAGTCAGCGCTCTTATGAAACTTTTTAAGTCTTACCTTAACGAGGCACTTGAGGACTTCAAAGATGACAGCATTGTTGTAAAATTTATCGGAGATAAATCTCATTTCAGTTTAGATTTGCAAAATCTTATGATTGAAAACGAGGAAAGTTCAAAAGACCGTGACGGTATGGTGCTTAATATTGCTATGAATTACGGCAGCCGTGACGAAATTGTGCGTGCCGTTAAAAATATAAGCACAGATGTAAAAAGCGGTAAGATTGATGTTGAAAATATTGACGAAACGCTTTTTTCAAATTATCTTTATACCGCCGGTCAGCCCGATCCCGATTTGATTATCAGACCGAGCGTGAATACCGAATTTCAAACTTTATGCTATGGCAGGCTGCTTATACCGAGTTTGTCATAATGAATAAGCTCTGGCCTGATTTTGAAAAATCGGACCTTGACGAGGCTATTAATATATACTCTCAACGCAACAGGCGCTTTGGAGGAGTATAAAGAAGCAGGTAGATCAGTTATGAAATCATTAAAAGCAAGACTTCTTACAGCGGTTGTCGGCATTTCCATAATTTTAGTTTTGCTGTTTTTGGGAGAAATACAGCCGCTCGTAATCGCCTTTGCGGTAGCTGCGGTTACGGCGTTTATGACAGGCGAATACTTACACGCTAACAAGCTGTTGAAAAAATATTTTATTTCGGTTCCGTGCATACTATTTGCAGCAGTAATTCCCATAGTATTAAATACGGGCTTGGTATATCCGATTATTGCCGTTTTTATGATAGTGGGGTTTGCTATGCTGATATATAATCACAAGCAAATCAATTATCTTGACTTTGCGTATGCGATGTTCGGCACACTTCTTATCACATTCGGAATGAGTGCGTTTTCGGCTCTTTGCCTTAATTGCAAGCCGTTGAGTTTTTACTTTGCAACTATTTTTTCACTTCCTTGGATGGCGGACGCAGGCGGATTTTTTATCGGCGCAAGCTTTGGCAAACATAAACTTGTCCGAATGTCAGCCCTAAAAAAACGGTTGAGGGCGCAGTCGGCGGAGTAATTTTCTGCGTATTGACTGCCGTTGTACTCGGTTTGCTCTTTGCGTTTGTAATTGCTCCCGAATATAAGTTTAACTTTGTTGCTCTTATCATTCTCGGTGTTGTTGACGCCGTGGTTTCTATTTTCGGCGACTTGAGTTTTTCTCTTATCAAGAGAAGTGTAGGCATTAAGGACTACAGTTCTGTGTTCCCCGGTCACGGCGGTATGCTCGACAGATTTGACAGCATTATTTTTACCGCTCCTGTTATGCTTGCAATCAATCAGTTTTTGCCTTTTGCTACGGTGGTGTAAATTATGATTAAAAATATTTCCATTTTAGGTTCAACAGGTTCAATCGGTACTCAAACGCTTGATGTTGTCGATAAACTTAATTTGAATGTTACAGCGCTTACCGCAAATTCAAATGTAAAGCTAACGGAACAGCAGATAAGAAAGTATAAGCCGCAGATTGCAGTGCTTTTTGACGAAGAAAAAGCAAAAGAATTACAGCTTGCGGTCAAAGATACCAATACAAAAGTTCTCGGTGGAATGGACGGACTTATTGCGGCGGCAACCGAAAAAAGCTGCGAACTTGTACTTAATTCCGTTGTGGGAATGGTAGGCTTGCTGCCCACAATTGCGGCGGCAAATGCCAAAAAAGACATTGCGCTTGCAAATAAGGAAACTCTTGTTGCGGGCGGACATCTTGTTACGGATGCTGTCAGGGATAATAATGTAAGGCTTTTGCCTGTTGACAGCGAGCACTCGGCAATTTTTCAGTGCTTGCAGGGGATGCCGCAGAATAAGGCGCTTAAAAAGCTGATACTTACGGCATCGGGCGGTCCTTTCTTTGGCAGAACCCGTGACGAACTTAAAAATGTTACGGTAGAGCAGGCTCTTAATCATCCGAATTGGAGTATGGGTGCTAAAATCACCATAGACTCTGCTTCAATGATGAATAAGGGACTTGAAATTATAGAGGCAAGCAGACTTTTTGATGTTGAGGGCGACAGAATTGATGTTGTGGTTCACAGAGAAAGTATAATCCATTCGCTTGTTGAGTATGACGATAATTCGGTTATCGCTCAACTCGGCTTGCCCGATATGCGTATTCCTATTCAGTATGCGGTTACATATCCCGACCGTTATGAGTCGCCTGTGGGCGAGCTTAAACTTGCGGATATTGCCAAAATGACATTTTTGAGCTGATTACAAGACCTTTGAATGTCTTACAGCATGCAAGAAAGCCCTTGATACAGGCGGTACGGCTACGGCTGTGGTAAACGGCGCAAATGAAGAGGCAAACGCTTTATTCCGTCAGGGAAAAATATCTTTCCTTGAAATCGGCAGTCTTGTTACGGAATCATTAAATGCCGTAAAGACAATTAATCAAAAAAATGTTGAGGATGTTCTGAACGCAGACGCACTTGCAAGAGAGTTTGTACGCAGAACGGTAAACAAATAATTAGATTTTGCGGAATTTTTATCTGGAGTTGATTGACCAAATATGCAAATATTAGTAACTATAGCCTTGGTAGTAATTGCGGTGCTGCTTTTTGAGCTGATTATAGGATTACATGAGTTCGGACATTTCATTACGGCAAAGCTTTCGGGCATTAAGGTAAATGAATTTGCACTTGGAATGGGGCCAAAGCTTTTTAGTTTTAAAAAGGGCGAAACTCAGTATTCCCTCAGGCTTTTCCCGATTGGCGGATATTGTGCAATGGAGGGCGAGGACGAAGACAGTCCCGAGCCACGCTCGTTTAATAATGCAAAGGTCTGGAAACGAATGATAGTCATTATTGCTGGTGCGGTAATGAATATAATTCTTGGCATAATTTTTTCTTTTATAATGGTCATTCCGCAGGAGGCATACTCTTCTACGACTGTTGAACAGTTTGACCCTCGCTCTTATTCCGCAAACTGCGGTTTACAGATCGGCGATAAAATCGTTAAGGTCAACGGATATGATATTTACAATTCAAAGGATTTATCTTTTTCGTTTGCAGGTGTAAACTGTGAAAATGTTGACGGTAAGTCTGTATCCGTATATAAGCAGGACTGCGCAAATGCAATCTGTACGGAGTACAGTAAAATCGCAACCGATAAAAAGCCCGATGACGATACACTCCTGAAACTTTACAATATCACAACCGACGGTTGTACGGCGGTGAATAATTCTGCCGACAAAACCGAGGCTAAAAAGGTGATGGACGATACCGTCAAAAAACTTTATGATACAATCGGTGTAACAGACTATACTCTCCCGACAATTACCGAAAAAGATACCCGTCAGCGTTATACTGCAACCGTTACGGTAATAAGGGACGGCAAAGAAGTTGAGCTAAACGATGTTCAGTTCTTTACTTACTATAAAAACGAAGAGGATAAAGAGGCAGATAAGCCGTCGGTTTCTCTTGATTTTTATGTTGAGCCAATTGACAAGACATTCACTTCTGTAATTAAACAGGGATTTTCCGAAGCTTTGTCAGTCGGCAGAATGGTATGGCAGTCGGTTGTATGGATTGCGCAGGGCAGATTTGGATTTAAAGATATGTCAGGTCCTGTCGGCATTGCATCTGCGGTAACACAGGTTGCCTCACAGGGACTTGAAACAAACTTCGGTTCTGCGGTATTTAATATTTTAAATGTAATGACCTTGATTACAATAAATCTCGGTATATTCAATATGCTCCCGTTCCCGGCACTTGACGGCGGAAGATTTTTGCTTTTGCTTATTGAGTGGATATTCAGAAAGCCAATACCGAGAAAGGTTGAGAAATATATTAATGCGGCAGGCTTTATTATTCTTATGGGATTTATGGTTGTTGTAACCTGTAAGGATATATGGCAGTTGTTTACCGGACAGCTAAGCCTGTAGCACAGGAGGAATTACAGTGGGAAGTAAAAAACAAGTTAAGGTCGGCAATGTGCTTGTCGGCGGTGGCGCACAAGTAAGCGTTCAGTCAATGCTGAATGTACCGTCAACTGATATTGAGGGTTCGGTTAAACAGGCGGTTGAACTTGAAAAAGCAGGTTGTCAGATTATAAGAGCCGCTATTCCTAACAAGGATGCGGTTAAACTTATTCCGGCATTAAAGCAGGCTCTTACAATTCCCGTTGTTGCTGACATACATTTCGATTACAAATTAGCGCTTGAGGCTTGTGCCGCAGGTGTTGATAAAATTCGTATCAATCCCGGCAATATCGGTTCTGATGACAGGGTAAAGGCAGTTGCAGACGCTTGCCGTCAGAGAAATATTCCTATCAGAATCGGTGTAAACTCAGGTTCACTTGAAAAGGAAATTCTTGCAAAGTACGGTCACCCCACACCGCAGGCGCTTTGCGACAGTGCGCTTTATCATGCGTCTTTGCTTGAAAAATTCGATTTTAACGATATTGTTCTTTCAATGAAAAGCTCAACCGTTCCGTTTATGGTTAAGGCTTATGAGCTTGCAAACGAGCAGTGCGACTATCCGCTCCACCTTGGCGTTACCGAGGCAGGTACCGAACGAATGGGCATCATAAAATCAGCCGCAGGTATCGGTTCGCTTTTGCTCCATGGCATAGGCGACACAATCAGAGTTTCTCTTACGGCTGACCCTGTAAAGGAAATCTATGCCGCTAACGATATTTTAAAAGCGCTCGGACTTAAAAAGAGCGGTGTGCAGTTTGTATCCTGCCCGACTTGCGGCAGAACACGAATTGACCTTGTAAAAATTGCGGGAGAGGTTGAAAACAGACTTAAAGACTGTAAAAAGAATATCAAAGTAGCTGTAATGGGCTGTGTTGTAAACGGCCCCGGAGAAGCAAGAGAGGCCGACATTGGTATTGCAGGCGGTGACGGCTGCGGTCTTGTATTCAAAAAAGGTGAAGTAATTAGAAAAGTTCCCGAGGAGCAGCTTGTTGACGCTCTTATGGATGAAATCGATAAATTATAATTCTTATAAGGAAGAATATGAAAACACTCGGAGAAGTCTTTAATCCGTATCTTGCGGATAAACCGCTCGCTGATGATATATCATCAGCCGAGCTTTTAAAACTTAATATTAACAGTAATAATCGCTCAATCACAATGACTGCCAAATTTGGCGGTCTTGTGTTGAGGGATAACCTTTTGCTGCCGAAAAACAAATTTCCAAATCTGAATTAAATCTCGGCTCTGTCAGAATTAATCCGATTTATGATTCTAAACTTTTTTCAGCAGATTATTTTCCTGAGCTGTATAAGGCGGTTAAGCGTGATATTCCGAGTATTAACGGCACACTTAACAACGCATTTGTTACCTATGAGGAAGGTAATTTGCAAATCACACTTAATAACGGCGGCAAAAGCCTTTTAGATGCCAAGGGTTTTGACAAGGCTCTTAAAAGGCTTGTTGCAGAGGAATTTTCGCTTGAAATCAACATTATATATACAGGTACGCTTGAAGTTGACGGACAGAGCGAAGAATATATGCAGGCAATGAAAAATGCCGCAGAAAAAATCGAAAGACAAAAGATTGAAGAAAGCGTGCACGATACTGCGAGCAATGAGGCTGTTACAAAAGCTGTAAAGGAAAAGAGAAATTCCGATGCAGTGCAGGAAATTGAAGTGCGGGAGGGCAAGTTTTTGCTGCCGCAGATTGTTGAAGCCTCAATAAAACCTTTTTACGGCAGGTCTATACGAGGTAAAATCGAGCCAATCAGCACAATTGTTGCCGACACAGGCAGAATAGTCGTATGGGGCGATATTTTTGATATTGAAAAAAAGGTAACAAAGTCGGGAGATAAAAATATTTTTGTAATCGACATTACCGACTATTCGGGTTCTACATCCGTAAAAGTTTTCGGAACAATCAAAGACACCGCAATTCTCGATAACCTGAAAAAGGTGACACTGTAGTTGTTCAGGGCGATGTCGAATATGACCGCTACGCAGGCGAGCTTATGCTTATTGCAAGGTCAATCGGCACTGCAAATAAGGTTAAGGTTGTGGATAAAGCGGAGGAGAAGCGTGTCGAACTGCATTTGCATACGAATATGTCGCAGATGGACGCAGTAACCTCGGCAGGCGACCTTGTAAAAAGAGCCGCTGATTGGGGACACCCGGCAGTTGCAATCACAGACCACGGTGTTGCACAGGCTTTCCCTGACGCTATGAAAGCCGCCGATAAAATTAATAAAGACGGCGAAAAAATCAAGGTTATTTACGGCACAGAGGCTTACTTTATGGATGACCTTGTAGAATCTGTTTCGGGCAAAAGCGAAGAACCGCTTGACGGCACATTTATCTGCTTTGATATTGAAACTACCGGTCTTTCCGCAAATCGTGACAAAATCACAGAAATCGGTGCCGTAAAGGTTGAAAACGGACAGATAACCGATACTTTTTCAACTTTTGCAAATCCGGGTATGCCGATTCCCGCAAAGATAACCGAGCTTACGGGCATTACCGACGCTATGGTAAAAGACGCACCGTCACAGAGCGAGGCGGTTAGCGCATTTCTTGAATTTGCAGGCGACAATGTGCTTGTTGCGCATAATGCACCGTTTGATACCTCGTTTATCCGTAAGGCTTGCGAAAATTTGAACAGGGAGTACAACTACACTTCCATTGACACCGTTGCAATTTCAAGAGCCATTTTGACCGATATTAAAAACTGCAAGCTGGATACTGTTGCAAAGTATTTGCGACTTGGCGACTTTAATCATCACCGTGCAACCGACGATGCGGAAATGCTTGCAAGAATTTTTATAAATCTTTGTACCCGTCTTAAAGATGACTACAATATTACAAAAACCAACGAAATCAATACACAGATTGCAGGCGGCGGTGACTTCAAAAAACTGCCGACTTATCACCAAATAATTCTTGTAAAGAATTTAACGGGTCTTAAGAATTTGTATAAATTGATTTCTTACGCTCATCTCACATATTTTTATAAAAAACCGAGAATACCTAAGAGTGAGCTTGTTAAGCACCGTGAGGGACTTATAATCGGCTCGGCTTGTTGTGCAGGTCAGCTGTATCAGGCTATACTTCTCGGAAAGCCGTGGCCTGAAATAAAAGCAATTGCATCATTTTATGACTACCTTGAAATTCAGCCTGCGGGAAACAATAATTTTATGATTCGTGAGGGCAGATTTGCCAATGAGGCAGAACTCCACGAAATTGATAAGACTATAGTAAAACTCGGAAAAGAACTCGGCAAGCCTGTTTGTGCTACTTGCGATGTCCATTTTATGGACCGAAGGACGCCGATTACAGAAAAATTCTTATGGCGGGTCAGGGCTTTAAAGATGCCGAAGACCAAGCTCCGCTTTACCTTAGAACCACAGCGGAAATGCTCAAAGAATTTGAGTACCTCGGCAAAGAAAAGGCATACGAAGTGGTTGTAACAAATCCACGCAAAATTGCCGATATGTGCGAGTCGATAAGACCTATTCCGAAGGGAACTTTCCCGCCTAACATTGAGGGTGCGGAGGAAGAACTCGTTTCTATCACATGGGAAAGGGCAAAGGAAAAATACGGTGACCCTCTTCCTGAAATTGTTAAGGCTCGTCTTGACAAAGAACTTAATTCAATTACAACCTACGGTTTCTCCGTACTTTATATGACCGCTCAAAAACTCGTTGCCGACAGCGAGGCACACGGTTATCTTGTAGGTTCCAGAGGTTCTGTAGGTTCGTCATTCGTTGCGACAATGTCGGGTATTTCCGAAGTAAATCCGCTTTGTCCGCACTATATATGCCCAAAATGTAAACACAGCGAATTTATTACAGACGGCAGTTACGGTTCTGGTTTTGATATGCCGCCAAAGAATTGCCCTGAATGCGGCACTCTTATGGACCAGGACGGTCACGAAATTCCGTTTGAAACATTCCTTGGATTTAAAGGCGACAAAGTGCCTGATATTGACCTTAATTTCAGCGGTGAGTATCAGTCAAAATCGCACAGATACACGGAGGAACTGTTCGGTAAAAACAATGTGTTTAAGGCGGGTACTATTTCTACCGTTGCGGAAAAAACCGCTATCGGCTATGTAAAGGGTTATGCCAACGATAAGGGTATGATTCTTCATAAGGCTGAAATCAAGCGACTTGCTCTCGGCTGTACGGGCGTAAGCGTACAACGGGTCAGCACCCGGGCGGTATGGTTGTTGTACCGAGAACAAGCGAAGTTTACGACTTCTGTCCTGTTCAGCACCCTGCAAACGATATGAAGTCCGACAATATTACCACTCACTTCGACTTCCATTCTATTCACGATACAATTACAAAACTTGATGAGCTCGGACACGATGTTCCGACAATTTATCACTATCTTGAACTTTATACTGGTATTCCCGTTATGAAAGTATCAATGAGTGACCCCGAGGTTATGAGCCTGTTTACATCAACCAAAGCTCTCGGTGTAACTCCCGAAGATATAGGCTCAGAAACAGGTACATTCAGCTTGCCCGAATGCGGCACTTCCTTTGTACGAGGAATGTTGGTAGAGGCTAAGCCAAAAACATTTACCGACCTTTTGCAGATTGCAGGTTTGTCACACGGAACAGGTGTATGGCTTGGCAATGCGCAGGAGCTTATTCATAATCATACCTGCGATATTTCAAGCGTTATCGGTACTCGAGATTCCATTATGACTTACCTTATGCATAAGGGACTTGAGCCGGGTATGGCATTTAAGATAATGGAAATTGTCCGTAAAGGTAATGCGACAAAATTGCTTACCGAAGAACATTTCAAGGCGATGAGAGATAACAATGTTCCCGAATGGTACATTGATTCCTGTATGAAAATTCAGTATATGTTCCCGAAAGCCCACGCCGCCGCATATATGATTTCTACATTGCGACTTGGCTGGTACAAGGTGCATAAGCCTGTTGAATATTACGCAGCTTACTTTACGGTACGAAGCGAAAACCTTGACGGTGTTGTGCTTATGCAGGGACATCAGGCTGTTAAAAACAGAATGAAACTTATAAAGCAAAAGCAAAGCGCCCACGAATCGTCTACAAAAGAAGATCAGGAGTACGCTACACTTCAGATTGTAAATGAAATGCTTGCAAGAAAAATTGAAGTTCTGCCTGTTGACATTTACAAATCCGAGGCTAAAATGTTCAAGGTTGAGGACGGCAAAATAAGACTTCCGTTTTCAACAATTCCCGGACTTGGCGAAAGCGCCGCAATATCTCTCGCTGAATCGGGAAAGGTAAATACATACCTTTCCATTGAAGAAATGCAGATAAAGACAAAGGTTTCCAAGTCTATTATTGAGTCGCTGAAAAATATCGGTGCACTTGAGGGACTTCCGGAAAGCTCACAGATGTCATTGTTTTAAGGAGTGGCGTAATAAATGAAAAAACTTTTTACATTAAAAAAATGTACTGATTTGCATTCTTTTTACAATATTTTTGCTGTTTGTAAAGGATAATTTCAGTGTGGTATGGAACGCAATTTGTATGCTTGCGTCTATTCTGACACCGTTTGTAATAGGATTTTTGTTTGCGTATATTTTGAATTTTCCTTACAAATTCTTTTATTCAAAAGTATTCGGATTTTTGAAAAACAAAAAAGCTTTTTTTGCTAAAATGCGCAAACCGTTATCTATAATTTGCACATATACGGCGGTAATTGCCGTACTCGGATTTTTGATTGCCATTCTTGTTCCGCAGATCGGCGACAATATTTCGAGCCTTGTTGAAAGAGTGCCGTCATATTTTAATTCAGTATATGAATGGCTTTCAAGCGTTGCCGAATGGGCTAATAAGACTTATAATGCAAACATTGATATTGACGCATCTTTTGCTCAACTCGGCAAAGAGATTGCAAAGAATTTAAACGGCACTACAATTGCAAATTTCTCAAAAAATGTGTTGTTTGATACTCTTCTACCTATGATTACAAACACCACGGCGGGAATTTATAACTTTATTATGGGTATTGTAATTTCCGTTTACTTCCTGTCAGCAAAGGAAATGTTGTGCAGACAGGTAAAGCGCCTTGCCGTTGCGTTTATTCCGATAAAATTCTTGCCTAAAGTTTATGAGATTGTCGATATTACCGATACAAAATGCGGTAGATTCCTTGTTGGCGACATTATTGACGCCGCTTTTATCGGAGTGCTCACATTCATTACAATGTCTATTTTCCAATTGCCATATGCCGCATTGATTGCGGTTCTTATAGGCGTAACAAATATTATTCCTTTTTTCGGACCTTTCATAGGTGCAATCCCGAGTGCTATTATTCTTTTCCTTGAAAGCCCGTGGGATATGATTATATTCATTGCGATTGTATTTGTTATTCAACAGCTTGACGGCAACCTTTTCAAGCCGAAGATTATCGGCAGTCAGGTCGGACTTTCAAGCTTCTGGGTACTTTTCAGCGTTATCGTCGGCGGAAGTTTATTCGGTATGGTAGGCTTTATTTTAGGTACTCCTATATATGCGGTTATTTATACGCTGATCGGCAAAAGAGTTAAAAACGCTATTGACAACAAAGGCAAAATCGCTCAGGAGGCACTTGACTTTGAGGTGCTGAATTATGTAAAGATTGCCACAGAACAAAAGAAGATAAGAGAAGAAAAGGAAAACGCTCAAAAGGAAAAGCTTTTGAAGTTTATCAAACCCGATAAACATACAAATTCCGAAAGCGATGACGATAATAAAGACGACAAAGAATAATATTTATTTTGCAGAGCAGTAAAATTGTTTGCTGCTCTGTAATTAAAAATATTTTTGTTATAAAATTGACAAGTACATTTTTATATGTTATTATATTAGCATATTAGCACGCTAAAGCGTTTTATAAAGAGGTTTTTATGAAAAAGAATTTAAAAATTACCCCCGAAGGAATGAAAGATTTTCTTTTTGCGGAGTGTTCGGCAATGGACGATGTATGCGGCAAAATAGAAAAGGTATTTACAAAGGGTGGTTTTAAGAAAGTAATCACACCGGGCATTTGAATTTTACGATATTTTTTCAATGGAATGCAGCGGAATTGACCAGCAGTCAATGTTTAAGTCGGTAGACAATAAGGGCAGACTTCTTGTAATGCGTCCCGATTCAACACTTCCGATTGCAAGAATGGTGTCGTCAAGATTAAAAACAGCATTATGCCTGTAAGACTTTACTATAAGCAGGCAGTGTACAGAAATAACCCTACTCTTATGGCAGAAGAAATGAATTTATGCAGATGGGCGTTGAATTGCTCGGCGTAAAGGGCAAGAGGGCAGACCTTGAGGTGCTCTCTACAGCAATCAGAGCGATTATGAGCGTAGCTGACGATTTCAGAATCGAGCTTGGACACGCACAGGTATTTAACGCACTTATCAGTGAAATAGATATTGACGAGGATTTCAAAGAGAAAATCAGAGTTACCATTGAGGGCAAAAACTATTCTGCTCTTAATAACCTGCTTGACAAACTTGAGCCTTGCAAGGCTGTAACCGCTATCAGAAGTTTGCCGTCGCTCTTTGGCGGTGACGAAGTGTTTGACAAGGCAACAGAGCTTTGCAGCGGCACAAAAGCTGTTGACGCACTTAATTATTTACATACACTCTACGATTTGCTTAAAACTCTCGGACTTGGGGACAAACTCATTGTTGACCTCGGTCTTGTGCAGAGAAACGATTATTATACAGGTTTTGTTTTCTGCGGATATATTTCAGGCATAGGCGACGCAGTTCTTTCGGGCGGCAGATATGACGATCTTCTTTCTGAATTTGACGCTCCTATGGGCGCAGCAGGCTTTGCTATTGACACAGACGCAATCACAGAAAAATTGCTTTCCGATAAAAACACAAGCTATACTGATGTACCCGATGTTCTTGTATATGCAAATGACGGTGCGGAGATTAAAGCAATCAACGCTGTTGCCGATATGCAGAAAAACGGAATTAACGCCCGTTTCTGCGTGCTCGAAACTCTTGAAGAGGCAAAGGCTTTTGCAGAAAAAATGGGTATAGACAAAGTACAAATAATCGGCTAAAGTACGAAAGGATTTTCTAAATGAAACCATTAAGAATAGCTCTTACAAAGGGCAGACTTGAGAAAACAACTATTGAGCTTTTTCAAAAAATCGGTTACAACTGTGACGAGGTTATCAATAAGGGCAGAAGATTGATTCTTCCGATTGGTGACAACGACTTTGAGGTTGTGCTTGCAAAGGCGGCCGATGTTATTACATATGTTGAGCACGGTGTGTGCGACCTCGGTGTTGTAGGTAAAGACACAATTCTTGAGAACGGCAATTCTTTTTACGAGTTGCTTGACTTAGGCTTTGGCAAATGCAGATTTGCCCTTGCTACTAAAAAAGGCACAGATTTTTACAGTGGCTACAACACAAAGACTATTGCAACTAAATATCCGAATGTAACCCGTGCATTTTTTGACGATAAAAATATGGATGTCAGAATTATTAAAATCGAAGGCTCTGTAGAGCTTGCTCCGCTTGTCGGACTTTCTGACGGCATTGTTGATATTGTAGAAACAGGTTCAACACTCAAGGCAAACGGACTTGAGGTTATTGAGTGGGTAACTGAAATTTCGGCAAGACTGATTGCAAACACTGCAAGCCTCAAACTTCGCAAGGCAGAAATTGAGGAACTTCAAAAGAAACTGGAGGCTGTAACAAAATGATTACTACTGTAATTGCTGACGGCAAAAAGGAATATGATTTTATAGAATTGCTCAAGAGCAGAGCGCAAAATTCAGACAAGAATGTTATTCCGATTGTGTCTGAAATCATTGAAAATGTTAAGACAAACGGCGACAAGGCGGTATATGACTACACCGTTAAATTTGACGGCAAAGCACCTGAAAAGGCAGAGATTTCTGCTGATGAAATCGACGCCGTAATTTCTGAATGTGACCCTAAATATATCGAAACAGTAAGAAAAGCCGCAAAGAATATTGAGGATTTCCATAAGCGCCAGGTTCAGCAGAGCTGGCTTACCACAAAGAATAACGGCGTTATTATGGGACAGCGTATCAGAGGTTTGAAGCGTGTCGGCATCTATGTTCCCGGTGGTACAGCTGCGTATCCGTCATCTGTACTTATGAATGCAATTCCTGCGAAAATTGCAGGTGTTGAGGAAATTGTAATGTGCACACCTCCTATGAAAAACGGCAAGCCAAACCCAAATATTCTTGCAGCCGCCAAACTTGCGGGTGTTGACAGAATTTTCCTTATGGGCGGCGCACAGGCTGTTGCTGCTATGGCATACGGCACAGAGAGCGTACCTAAGGTTGACAAGATTGTAGGTCCGGGCAATATCTTTGTTGCCACAGCCAAAAAACTTTTGTACGGTACAGTTGATATTGATATGATTGCAGGCCCGAGCGAAATTCTTATTATTGCCGATAAATCGGCTAATCCTAAGTTCCTTGCCGCCGACCTTATGAGCCAGGCAGAGCACGACAAACTTGCGTCTGCAATTCTTCTTACAGACTGCGAAGAACTTGCAAATCAGACTGTAAAAGAGCTTGAAAGACAGGTTCAGACCCTTTCGAGAAATGAAATTATAAATTCTTCACTTGACAATTTCGGTGCGATTATTGTGTGCAGTGATATGAAACAGGCCGTACTTTTCGCAAACGAGCTTGCTCCGGAGCATCTCGAAGTATGCTGTGAAAATCCGATGGAGTATGTAGGCAAACTCGACAACGCAGGTTCGGTATTCCTCGGCAACTATTCACCTGAACCTCTCGGCGACTATTTTGCAGGTCCTAACCATGTTCTTCCTACAAGCGGTACAGCAAGATTTTTCTCACCGCTCTCGGTTGACAGCTTTGTTAAGAAATCAAGCTTTATCTGCTACACAGAAGAAGCATTAAGAAACGATGCGCAGGATGTAGTTCGCTTTGCGGACACAGAGGGACTTACAGCACACGCAAATTCAATCAAAGTCAGATTTGAGGACATTGATTTTGAATAAATGATTTTGAGTTAAAATGAATAGTGATTTGACAGAGTGTTTTGTCAAAAAATTATTTGATTTAAATTTACGGAAATTATTAAAATTTTGTAATATTTATTGTAAATCGTCTTTAAAAAGGATATAATCATATAGACTGAGCTTTTAGGCTCTGTTTAGATAACTTATTTGAGGTGAGAAAATGCGCCAAACAGAAATCAGCCGTAAAACCAAAGAAACCGACATCAAGCTTTCACTTTGTCTTGAGGGCGGAGATATTTCAATTGACACAGGCATTGGATTTTTTGACCATATGCTCAATTCGTTTGCCACACACGCAGGCTTTGGTCTTGAACTTGAGGTTAAGGGCGATTTGTATGTTGACGAGCATCATACAGTTGAGGATACGGGTATAGTCCTCGGCAAGGCATTTTCTCAAATTTTAAAAGATAAATCTTCTATCGACCGTTTCGGCAGTTTTTATGTACCGATGGACGAGGCGCTTGCATTTGCCTCTGTCGATATAAGCGGCAGACCTTTCCTTGTATTTGACGCAGAATTTCCACAGGAAATGTGCGGTCAGTACAATTGTGCAATGACTGTTGAGTTTATGAGAGCACTTGCTTACAATGCAGGCGTTACTCTGCACATAAAGTCTTTGTACGGTGACAATTCTCACCATATTACAGAAGCAATTTATAAAGCGGTTGCTCACGCATTAAGACTTGCCGTAAAGGAAAATACCTCAAATAAACCTCTTTCCACTAAAGGAGTGTTATAAATGATTATTTTACCTGCAATAGATATTAAAGATGGTAACTGCGTAAGACTTTTTAAGGGTGATTACGCTACTGTAGAAAAGGTGTGCGACACACCTTATAAAGCGGCCGAACAGTTTAAAGCGGCAGGCGCACAGTATATGCATATGGTTGACCTTGACGGCGCTAAGGACGCTACTCTCGCAAATGCAGACCTCATCATTGATGTGGCAAAGCAGAGCGGACTTAAAGTAGAAGTCGGCGGCGGCATTCGTGATATGGGTGCTATTGAGCGCTACCTTAACAACGGCATCGACAAGGTTATATTGGGTTCGGCGGCTGTAAAAAATCCTGACTTTGTAATTGAGGCGGTAAAGGCTTTCGGCGACAAAATTGTGGTTGGCATTGACGCTAAAAACGGTATGGTTTGTGCCGAGGGTTGGATTGACGAATCGGAAATCAACTACATAGAGCTTGCAAAGCGTATGGAGGATATTGGCGTTGGTCAGATTGTGTTTACCGATATTGACCAGGACGGTACACTTGCAGGCCCTAATTTAAAGCAGCTTGACGACCTTGTTCACGAGGTAAACTGCCGAGTAGTTGCAAGCGGCGGCGTATCTGTTCTTAAAGACATAATTAACCTTGCGGAGCTTGATGTTTACGGCGCAATCTGCGGCAAGGCTATCTATACAGGCAACCTTGATTTGAAACAGGCTATTGAAATTACAAGCAAGATTTAAGGAAAACACTATGGAAAAAATATTGATTTTGATAAATTTTTTGTGAAATCAGATTTAATTCCTGCAATTATTCAGGAAAAATCAACAGGCGAAGTGCTTATGCTTGCCTATATGAATAAAGAGAGTATGAAAAAGACCTTTGAAACAGGATACACATGGTTTTGGTCAAGAAGCCGTCAGGAGCTTTGGAACAAGGGCGCTACATCGGGACATCTTCAAAAAGTAATTGAAATTTTCGGAGATTGCGATGACGATACTTTGCTTATTACGGTTGAGCAGACAGGCGCAGCTTGTCACACAGGCAATCATTCCTGTTTTTATACACAATTAAAATAATATATAAAGGGTGAATACAAGTGAACGAGAATGAAATTCTTTCAGCACTTTATCAGACAGTTGTAAACAGACGAGATAATCCAAAGGAAGGTTCATATACTTGTTACCTGCTTGACAAGGGAATTGACAAAATTCTCAAAAAAGTAGGCGAGGAGTGCAGTGAAACAATCATTGCCGCAAAGAACGGCGACAACAGCGAAACTGTTTATGAGATTGCAGACCTTATTTATCATCTTACGGTTATGATGGTTCAGCAGAACATCCCTCTTGAAGATGTGCTTGCAGAGCTTGACAAGCGCAGCGAAAAGACAGGTAACTTAAAGAAGTTCCATACTGTTGATAAAAATTCCTGATAAAACAAAAACCCTATGGCAAATGTCATAGGGTTTAAAAATGTGTAAATTTTATTTATGCGGCAACCATATATTTTGAAAGCGCATTTGTAAAGCTTTCTGTCGGCTCGGAGCTTAAAACAAGCTCAACAGGCTTGTTAATATCTAACGAGAAAAATCCCATAATAGAGTGTCCGTCAATGGCGACATCGCCGTTTTTTATCATTATAGTTTCGTGGGGAAATTTTGTGAAAATTTCAAATACATCCATAATTTCTTTTTGACTTGTAATTGTAATCGGAATATTAAACATCTTATATCACCTCGTTAAAATAATAACAGCACTATAATACCATTTTTTTGACATTTATTCAATAACAAAATAAGCAATATTTTAAAATCCACATATTATACGAAAAAAAGGAAAATCAGTATGAATTTTAATATAATTACCCTCGGTTGTAAAGTAAACCAGTATGAATCACAGGCAATGCGTGAGGATCTTCTGAAAAACGGATTTGAACTTGCCAAGCCAAACACACCTGCCGATATTACTGTTGTAAACAGCTGCACAGTAACTTCGGTAAGCGACGCTAAAAACCGTAAGCTTATCAATAAAATCCGCAGAGAAAATCCTGACGGAATTATTGTGCTTACAGGCTGTATGCCGCAGGCTTTTCCCGACAGACAGGAAAATTTTGAGAATTGCGACATAGTGCTCGGAAACGCAAAAAGAGCGGAGCTTGTTCCCGCAATTTACGAATATATTGAAAATCATATGAAAAATGTTTTTATATCACCTCACCCTGTAAAAAACGAGAAATTTGAAGATTTATCCATATCTTCTCTCGGCGAGCATACAAGAGCATTTATAAAAATCGAGGACGGCTGTAACCGTTTTTGCTCATACTGCATTATTCCTTTTGCGAGAGGCAGAGTTCGTTCAAAGAGCATAGAGGCGCTTAAAGCCGAAGTGGAAAAAATCGCAAACAACGGTTATCTTGAGGTTGTGCTTGTAGGTATTAATCTTTCCGCATACGGTCAGGACGAGGGACTTAACCTTGCCGATGCCGTAGAATGTGTGTGCGCACAAGAGGGAATTGAGCGTGTCAGACTTGGTTCTGTTGAGCCGGAGCAAATGGACGAACCGATGATAAAAGGCTTGCCGCTCAACCTAAGTTTTGTCCACAGTTCCACCTTTCACTGCAGAGCGGCTGCGACAACACATTAAAAGCAATGAACAGACATTACGATACCGCCGAGTACAGCAAGATTGTATCTAACATCAGAAAGACATTTGACAATTCTTCAATAACCACCGATGTTATGGTAGGTTTTGCAGGCGAAACCGAAGATGACTTTAAAGATTCTATGAATTTTGTAAAGCAGACAGGCTTTGCAAAGGTACATGTGTTCCCGTATTCAAGAAGAAAAGGCACGGTTGCCGACAAAGCGCCTAACCAGATAGCGCCGAATATCAAGGAGCAGAGAGCCAAAGAGATGGGCGAGCTTGTTGCCGAGTCAAGAGCGGAATTTCTGAAAACACAGGTCGGTCTTACTGAGTCTGTGCTTATTGAGCGACTTCGCCACGGCTATCTTGAGGGTTACACAAAAAACTACACACCTGTTCATATTATATCCGACGACGAAAACCTTTGCGGTCAGATTGTGAATGTTAAAATTACTTCTGCCGAAGATGATTACTGTATGGGTACTGTTGTTTGATTTTCAGCATCTAAATTATTGCTCATAGCCTTTGTAAGATTAGCAATTTCCGTACTTGCGTTTTCGTCTTTAAGTGCGGAGTATGAGTAGAGCATAATTCCGCTGACTTTTTCGTTATTAACAGCTATTTTATATTCGTCGGCAAGAATATTGTTGCTGTAAAGCCAAGTGCCCTCGTCGGCATCGCTGTTTGCTTTATAGCCCGCCAATCCGACATATAGTTTTACCGATTTATTAATATCAAGCTCAGACCAAGCGGTGAGGGAATCTTCAAATGTCAATGCGGGATTGTCAAGGCTGTAATAAAGCTGCGGGCAGATATAGTCCACAAAACCTTTGCAGATACACCATGTCTTTACATCGGCGTAAATCTGTGCATTGTTGTCGATATTTCCCTGTGGGGAAATGCCGAATTCCACATCATCACTGATTTTATGTATTGCCCTGTAAGTATCACAAATCAGAGTGTTTACATTGGCAAGCCGCCAATTATCAATTGACATACAGTTCATTTCGCCTACGGTTTCCACATAATCGGCATATTCCGTATCGTCAAAATCACTGTCTTGCGTGGGATAAAATAATCGTCAAATTGTATTCCGTCAACATCGTAATTTCTTACAATTTCGGTTACACCGTCGATTATAAGGTTTCGTGCCATTTTGTTTGCGGGATTTAAAAAAATTCCGTTTTCGGTTTCTTCGCCTATTTCATTGTCAATCATATACGGATTGGTTTCACTCAAGGCTTGCGGAGTACTGTCTGTGCTGATTCTGTACGGGTTCACCCATGCGTGAATATCAAGGTCAAGCTGTGAACAGACCTCGCACATTACCTCAAGTGCATCATAACCCGGATTTACTCCCTGTTCGCCGCTCAAAATGTGCGAATAAGGGAAAAACTTTGAATCGTACAGTGCGTCACAAAACGGACGGACTTGTACTATAAGCGTGTTAAATCCTGCATTCTTGCTGTTGATTGCTATGTTTTTAAATTTTTCTCTGAATGAGGCTTCACTTTTGTCCGTTTCGTTCTGCATATCAAGTTCTATGTAAGAAACCCACACGCCACGCATTTCTTTTTCGGCTTTTTTCGGCTGCTCATCGACTGCACTGTCGATTGTGGCAGTGTCAACCGTTGCGGTTGAGGTTGGTTTTACTTCGTTTTTCATCGAGTACGCTCGTGCAACAAGGGCAGTTATCAGCAGAACGGCAGATACAATTACAGGTGCAAGTTTTTTTACAGACATCTAAATCCTTCCTTTTGAGGTGTAATATGGAAATTTATTCACAATTGTTACTGATTTATCTTGTACTGATAAACCTTGTATCAATCATTGTAACAATATCAGATAAAGTAAAAGCAATTAAAAGAAAGTGGAGAATTCCTGAAAGCACCTTGCTTTTGCTTTCAGCGCTCGGCGGCAGTGTGTCTATGTATATAACTATGCTGATTATCCGCCACAAAACCAAACATCCGAAATTTATGATTGGTATTCCTGTAATTTTTGCACTTCAATGTATTTTAGTATTTCTGATATGGAGATATATTTATGTCTGATAAACTGATTTTTACCGTTCCAACCGAATATAACGGGGTGAATGCCCTTAGCTTTCTGCGCTCGTTCTGCGGACTTTCATCAAGAATGATAACACGATTAAAGCGTGAAAAAGACGGTATTTTGATGGACGGAAAAATTTTGCGTACGATAGATACTGTGTCGGCAGGAAAAACTGTAGAAATCAGTCTGCCCGATGAAAAAATCGGTATTGAGCCTGTCGAGGGCGAGCTTGACATTTTGTACGAAGACGACTATATTTTAATTGTAAACAAGCCGTATTCAATGCCTGTTCACCCTGTAAAACAGCACCAAAGCGACACGCTTGCCAATCTTGTGGCATTTTATGCACAGAGCAAAGGTAAGGAATTCACTTTTCGTGCAATCAACAGGCTCGACAAGGATACTTCCGGTATAGTTTTTATTGCCAAAGACCGATACACTGCAAATGCTGTAAAATTTGCTCTTAATAAAACATATATTGCAGTCTGCTCGGGAATTATAAATGAAAACGGCACTGTAAATGCACCGATTGCGTTAAAAAAGGACTCCAAAATGGTGCGAGAGGTCACATCAGACGGCGCACCGTCCGTTACGCATTACAAAGTCCTTGTAAAGGGCAAAGACTGCACGCTGGTAAGTCTTGTGCTTGAAACAGGCAGAACGCATCAGATTCGCTGCCATATGGCATACCTCGGTCATCCGCTTGAGGGCGATGATTTGTACGGAGGCAGACTTGATAAAATTCAAAGGCAGGCTTTGCACTGCGGTAAACTTGATTTTGTGCACCCGATAACAAAACAGCCGATTACTGTCACTGCGCCGATTCCCGATGATATGAAAAATATTTCTCGGGAAATAAATGCCGCTCTCGAAAACAACATTGTTTTATAAAGTGTCCGCATCGGTCGCAGGTAGTTGTAAACTTCTTTGTATGACTCAAGCTGTGCCTCGTTTTCGGGCTTGCTCGGAATTAGCCCTGTGCAGTCGTAGGTTGAATAAGCGTTCGCCATTTGGTCAAGACAGCGCTCAAGATTTTTATTTGCGTTTGCAAATTCATTTTCTTTTGCCGCATTGTTTGTTTTATTTTTACTTTTCATAAAATCACCCCGTAGTTATTATTTTACGCAATGCCGTAATAATTCGGTGATATTTTTAATCTTGTCGGTGAAATGTCGCAAAGCGGCAAAAGGTTAGCCGTTTACGCAGAAAAAACTGTAAGTGCTAATTATATAGTATAAACCATAATATCTAAAAACATAACCTGTGTGAACAAGTATTTACACGATGCTTTACACACAGCTATTCTTAAAAGGAAAGTTAGCTAATACTAACTTAATGAAAATAACTTTAAAAGAAGTTAAGAAAATGATTAAAATTACAAATTTATCGGAAAACGAGTTAAAGAAGATTGGCTTGGCTTTTGCTGTGTTTCCCGACCGATGATTGCTAAGTTATAAAAATACAATTGGATAATTTACAACTTGCGTTTGCTGTGATATAATTTTATTAATTGATTTTTGTATTATTTTGCAGGGTACGGTGATAAAATGAAAAAATCGCAGTCGGAATACTTGCTCATGTTGACTCGGGAAAAACTACGCTTTCAGAGGCGCTTATGTACTGTTCGGGCAATATTACAAAACTTGGCAGAGTTGACCACAGGGATTCTTTTCTCGACACATTTTCGCTTGAGCGTGACAGAGGCATTACCATATTTTCAAAACAGGCTGTAATGAAGTACAACGATACCGAATTTACTCTGCTTGACACCCCGGGGCATATTGATTTTTCAGCCGAGGCGGAGCGCACCTTGCAGGTTCTCGATTATGCAATTCTTGTAATCAGCGGTACAAACGGTGTGCAAAGTCACACTTCAACACTCTGGAAACTCCTTAAAAGATACAATGTGCCGTGTTTTATTTTTGTAAATAAAATGGATCTTGACGGTGCGGATAAACTTGCGGTTATGGCACAGCTTAGAACAAATCTTGATGAAAACTGCATTGATTTTACATACCGAAATACTGATGCTTTTCGTGAGAGCGTTGCTGTATGTGACGATAAAATTCTCGAGAAATTTTACGAAACCGACAGCGTTGAAAATTCGGATATTGTAAGAGCGATTAAACAGCGCAAAATTTTTCCGTGTATGTTCGGTTCGGCACTGAAGCTTGACGGCGTGCGTGAATTTATAGATTGCTTTGACTTATATACACAAATGCCCGATTATCCCGATGAATTCGGTGCGAAAGTCTTTAAAATCGCAGAGGATAATCAGGGCAACAGACTTACTTTTTTGAAAGTGACGGGCGGAAGTTTAAAGGTGCGTGAAGTGCTTAAGAGCGACAAAAATGTCAATGCCGAAAAAGTGAACCGAATCAGAGTGTATTCGGGAGAGAAATTCACTGCAATTGACGAGGCGGCGGCAGGTACTGTCTGCGCAGTAACAGGCATTACCTTTGCAAAACCCGGTGACGGGCTCGGTGCGCAAGCGGACTCCGATTTGCCAATGCTTGAGCCTGTTCTCACTTATCGTGTTGATCTTTTGGACGGAACAGACCCACACACTGCCCTTACAAAACTTAAGATTATAGAGAATGAAGACCCACAGCTTAATGTGGTTTGGAACAGCCGACTTGCGGAAATTCATATTCAGCTTATGGGTGAAATACAGCTTGAAGTGCTCAAAAGTATAATTTACGAACGCTTTGGTATGAAGGTTGAATTCAGCACAGGCAGTATTATTTATAAAGAAACCGTTGAAAATACCGTTGAGGGAGTAGGCCATTTTGAACCGCTCAAGCACTATGCGGAGGTTCATCTGCTGATAAAACCGCTTAAGCGTGGCAGTGGAATTATCATTAATTCACGCTGTAAAGAAGATTTGCTTGACCGTAATTGGCAAAGGCTTATTCTTACTCATCTGCACGAAAAAACGCACATCGGAGTGTTGACAGGTTCACCGATTACTGATGTTGAAATTACGCTTGTATCGGGCAAAGCGCACGCAAAGCATACCGAGGGCGGAGATTTCAGACACGCAACTTACAGAGCTGTAAGACAAGGCTTGCGCTCGGCAAAAAGCGTTTTGCTTGAACCTGTTTATGAATTTACGCTTGAAGTTCCCAATGAAAATATCGGCAGGGCAATGACGGATATTCAGCGTATGAACGGTACATTTTCATCACCGGAAAGCAGGGGAGATGTTACGGTTTTGAGCGGCACCTGCCTGTTTCGGAAATGGGAAGTTACACAAAAGAGGTTATGCAATACACTCACGGCAAGGGCAAACTTGCGTGTATTTTAAAGGGATATGAGCCGTGTCACAATGCAGAAGAAGTTATTGAAAGTATCGGTTATGATTGCGATGCCGACTTGGAAAATCCCTGCGGCTCTGTCTTTTGCTCGCACGGTGCAGGTTACAATGTGCCTTGGAATGAAGTTGCACAGCATATGCATTTGCCGAGTATTCTTGAACCCGTTAAGGAGGACAGCGTAAGTACAAACAGCAAAAACGCCTTTGAAAAATGCAAAAATCAGGAAGATGTTTTTGCTCTTGACAAAGAACTTATGCAAATTTTTGAGCAGACTTACGGCCCAATTACTCATAAAAAAGCACCCGAAAAGCGAAAGGTTACTGCGGTTTCCGCAATAGATAAGGCGGCTGAAAAATTAATGAAAAATCCGCAGTACAACGGCACGGAATATTTGCTTGTAGACGGATACAATGTGATTTTTGCCTGGGAGCACCTCAAAGAATTGACGGAACGCAGTCTTGACGGTGCAAGGCAGGTGCTTATAAATATTCTTTGCAATTATCAGGGATACAGCAAGTGCAATCTCATTCTCGTATTTGATGCTTACCGTGTAAAAGGGCAGTACAGAGAAGTGGAAACCGTGAACGGAATCAGCATTGTTTACACCAAAGAGGCGGAAACGGCTGATATGTACATAGAGAAAGTATCGCATAAACTTGCGAAAAACAACAGAGTGCGTGTTGTCACTTCTGACGCACTTGAGCAAATGATAATTCTCGGAAACGGCGCATTGCGTGTATCCTCACTCGCTTTTCTTAAAGAAGTAAGACAGGCAGAAGAAGAAATCAGAAATATTATAAATAACGATTAAACGAAAGTTGGCAGAATACAATCTGTCGGCTTTTGCTTTGTGAAGTATTGACAAATATAAATACTGATAATATAATTAAATTGTTATTAATATTACTGATTTTTCAAGGTGATAAAATGGAATTTTTATGTGATACTAATTATATATTGTTTCCGACAAGCGATAACGCACAAAACAAAAAGGCTGTGTTTTTATATTGACAATGAACTCGTTTATGATATAGTTTTAAAACTTGACAATGCTTCTCCCGATTATAAATTTCCTGTTGATTTAAAAAGATTTAAAGGTAAAAAAATAAAAATCACCTCGTCACCGATTGTCGATATTTGCTTTGATAAAGCCGAAGAAATCAGCTTTGAATATGACGGCAAATACAGACCGCTGGTGCATTTTACAGCCGCCAAGGGTTGGATAAATGACCCGAACGGACTTGTGTATGCAAACGGAAAATATCTAATGTATTTTCAGCACAATCCGGTTGCCACAACATGGGAAAATATGCATTGGGGCGGCGCAGTAAGTGATGACCTTATTCATTGGGAAGAAATCGGAGATGTACTTTTTCCCGATAAAGACGGCACAATGTTTTCGGGCAGTGCAATAATTGACAAGAAAAATCTGACAGGATTACAGAGAGGTAATGAGCCTGCAATCTTATATTTTTATACTTCTGCGGGAAATACATCAGAAACCTCTAAAGGCAAACCGTTTACACAATGTCTTGCTTACAGTAATGACGGCGGCAAAACGCTGATTAAATATGATAAAAATCCTATAATTAAAAATATTATAAAAGAAAACCGTGACCCTAAAGTAATATACTGTGAACCTGATGACAGTTATATTATGGTGCTTTTCCTTGACAGTCACAGCTTTGCGATTTTAAAATCCAAAATCTGCTTGATTGGTCGCAAATACAGGAAATTACATTACCCGACGATGGGGAATGTCCCGACTTTTATCCGCTTTGCGCAGACGGTGACAGCAAAAATATTAAATGGATATTTTCAGCCGCCTCCGACAGGTATTATATCGGCTCGTTTGACGGCAATAAATTTATTATTGAAACCGAACAAAAAAGACTGAATTTCGGTAATGCGTCATATGCCGCTCAATCCTGGTCAGATATACCTAACGGCAGACGAGTGAGAACTGCTTTTGCGTCATTTGTAATACCGAATAATCCGTTTGGCAGTTGTCTTAATATACCGCAAAATATGACTATAAAAACAATTAACGGTGAACCGTATCTTTCGGCATTGCCTGTAAAAGAATTTGAAACGCTTTATAAAACAGAGATGTCAAAAACAATGTTGTGATTAATTCGGATATGCCGTTTATTAAGAGTATTCAAAGCAAAGCCTGCGATATTTCTGTTTCTGCAAGTGCTGAAAAATCTTTTTCTTTGGAGCTTTTCGGTCTTAAAATATCTTTTAATGCAGATGATAAAATATTGCAGTGTCTTGATAAATCCGCTCCGCTTAAATGTGAGAACGGCACAGTAGATTTGAGAATAATTTTCGATACTTTATATACTGAAATTTTTGCTGACTTCGGCACTGTATTTATGGGTATGACATATATCGCCGACAGTAATCTGAACAGCTTGAGTATCGAATCAAAAAACGCAATAATTCACAATATAAGTGTTTCCGAGTTAAATTCAATTCACTAAAAATTTTATTTACTGCTTGAATATATTTACAAAATGTGATATTATATATAAAGTTTATAAAATATTAAAAAATACGGAGGAAAATTATGTCTGTTTCATATATGACACACCCGCTTATCCGACACAAAATCACATTGCTCAGAAAAGAAAGCACATCTACAAACGAGTTTAGAAAACTTGTTGAAGAGATTGCTATGCTTATGGGATACGAGCACTTTCTGACCTTGAAACACAGGAAATTAATATTAAAACTCCGCTTGAAGAGTCAAAACAGCCTGTAATTTCAGGTAAAAAACTTGCCGTAGTACCGATTTTAAGAGCCGGTCTTGGTATGGTAAACGGTATTCTCGCACTTGTACCGTCAGCAAGAGTAGGTCACATCGGACTTTATCGTGACCCTGTCACTCACGAGCCTCACGAATATTACTGCAAACTTCCCGAGCCGATCGACCAAAGACAGATTGTTGTTGTAGACCCTATGCTTGCAACAGGCGGTTCGGCAGTTGCCGCTGTAGATTACATCAAAGAGCACGGCGGTCAAAAAATTAAATTTATGTCAATTATCGCAGCACCTAAGGGCGTTGAAACCCTTATGAAAGCGCACCCTGACATTCAGCTTTATGTTGGCGCACTCGATCGTGAACTCGACGATAACGCATATATCCGTCCGGGCCTCGGTGATGCCGGCGACAGAATTTTCGGTACTAAATAATAAAAAACGCTGATAAATAAAGGAGTAGCCATAAAAAACCGACCTCCAAAAAGTTAGATTTTCAGTCTAACTTTTGGGGGCGGCTCAAATTTACGGTTACTCCTTTTTATGACAGAGCAACTGCCTTCTGAGCAGCAGGTCAATCCTCTTTGATATAATATAGTGTATGATGATACTGACCTGACAGCCGATACAAGTTATACACAGAAATTGGAATGATATTTATTCTTACGGTCTAAATTATATTTGATTAAGGCGGACAGTATTTTTGTGCTGTCTGCTGTAAAACAAAATATAAAAATCTCGCCTATCCGATTGACTTTTATTAATAGATTTGATATAATAAATCTGTTAGTATGATATTTTTGAGTATCGCTAACCTGTCGCAAGAACACAAATTAATAAATATGCAGGTATGGCGGAATTTAGGTGAGTATCCG
>ENA-OQCN01000148-OQCN01000148.1-human-gut-metagenome-genome-assembly--contig:-NODE-148-length-35087-cov-3.873398_pt1 | contig 35087 bp, 44 predicted proteins | sample MGYA00242497_ERZ504576 | MGnify/ENA primary metagenome ERZ504576 (study PRJEB26092, sample SAMD00036296) | human gut metagenome | host: Homo sapiens | study: EMG produced TPA metagenomics assembly of...
TTCCGGATTATGATGTAATGCTGTTTGATAAAGTCATTGCTTATGATCATTTAAAACAGAAAATCTGTATTATCGTAAATATGAAAACAGATCGGGTAATGGAAAATTATGGAGAGGCAACTGCTGAAATTGCGAAAATTGCAGCTATGATTAAAAATGCATCGATTCCGGAATTTCCAAAGGAGATAGAAAATATTAATTTTACCTGTAACGTCAGCAAAGAGGAATATTGCAGTGTTGTAGAAAAAACAAAAGAGTACATTAAAGACGGCGATATTTTCCAGGCAGTTATTTCCAGACAGTTTACAAGTCCAATGAAAGGAAGCCTGTTAAATGCTTACCGTGTATTAAGAACAACCAATCCATCTCCTTATATGGTATATCTGCACTTTGATGAGGAAGAATTGATGAGTAGTTCTCCGGAAACTCTGGTTCGTCTGCAAAATGGAAGATTGACAACGTTTCCTGTAGCCGGTTCAAGACCAAGAGGAAAGAACCGAGAAGAAGATGAAGAACTTGAAAGAGATTTATTATCCGATGAAAAAGAGTTATCGGAACACAATATGTTAGTCGACTTAGGAAGAAATGACCTTGGAAGAATCAGTAAATTCGGTTCAGTTGACGTGACAAAATACATGATGATTCACAGATATTCCAAGATTATGCATATCTGTTCACAAGTGGAAAGTGAGATTGAATCATTGAAAGACGGATTAGATGCAATTGAAGCAGTACTTCCGGCAGGAACACTTTCCGGTGCCCCGAAGATTCGTGCCTGTGAAATTATTGAAGAGTTAGAAAGCGAAGAAAGAGGAATTTACGGTGGGGCACTTGGATATCTCGATTTTGCAGGAAATCTGGATACCTGCATTGCAATTCGAATGGCAGTAAAGAAAGACGATAAAGTATATGTGCAGGCCGGAGGCGGTATTGTAGCAGACAGCGTTCCGGAAAAAGAATATGAAGAATCTGCAAATAAGGCAGCAGCGTGATGCAGGCAATTCAAAATGCAGAGGAGGTAGACAAAGTATGATTCTTTTAATCGACAACTATGACAGTTTTACTTATAACCTGGTTCAGGTAATCGGAACAATTAATCCGGATATCAAAGTCATCCGAAATGATGCAATGAGTGTAGAAGAGATTGAAAAATTAAAACCTTCTCATATTATTTTATCTCCAGGACCGGGATATCCAAAAGATGCCGGTGTATGTGAAGAAGTGGTAAGAAAATTACAGGGAAAAATCCCGATTTTAGGGGTCTGCCTGGGACATCAGGCAATCTGTGAAGTATATGGTGCAAAGATTACTCATGCAAGAAAGTTGATGCATGGAAAGAAGAGTCGTGTAAAAATCGAAACCGAAAGTCCGATTTTTGCAGGAATGGAAGAAGAGATTGATGCAGCCAGATATCATTCTCTGATTGCAAATGAAGATACGATTCCAGGCTGTCTGCAGGTGCTTTCAACAGATGAAAACGGTGAAATTATGGCAGTAGGACATAAAGAATATCCGGTTTATGGATTACAATTCCATCCGGAATCTATTTTAACCCCGAAGGAAAAACGATACTGGAAAATTTTTTGAATATAAAGGCAGGTAAAGGAGACAGACTTATGATTAAAGAAGCAATTCATACTTTGATGAATGGACAAGATTTGTCTTACGATATGGCAAGAGAAGTTATGGAAGAGATGATGGATGGAACCGCAACACAGGCTCAGATGGGGTCTTTCTTAACTGCACTTCGCATGCGTGGTGAGACAATTGATGAAATTACGGCATTTGCGCAGGTGATGAGAGAAAAAGGTGTAAAAATCAAGCCGGAAAGAGAAGTCATTGATATTGTAGGAACCGGCGGAGATGAAGTTGGAACATTTAACATCTCGACTACTTCTGCTTTTGTGGTAGCAGCTGGTGGTGTTCCGGTAGCAAAACATGGAAACCGTAGTGTTTCAAGCAAAAGTGGTGCAGCTGATGTATTGGAAAATCTGGGTGCAAATGTGGCATTAGATGCAAAACAAAATGAAACTATCTTAAATCAGACAGGAATGTGCTTTATGTTTGCACCGGTTTATCATTCTTCTATGAAATATGCCGCACCGGTACGAAAAGAGATGGGAGAAAGAACAGTATTTAATATTTTAGGACCACTTTCCAATCCGGCAGCGGCAACCATGCAGTTACTTGGGGTTTATGATAAAAAGCTGGTAGAACCACTTGCAAAAGTGCTTGGAAATCTTGGAGTTACAAGAGGTGTTGCAGTTTGCGGTTCAGATGGACTTGATGAAATTACCGTAACTGGAGAAACTACTGTTTGTGAAATTCGTTTTGGAGAAACAAAAACCTATACGATCTCACCGGAACAGTTTGGAATAAAGCGTTGTGAATTATCAGAGCTGATAGGTGGAACACCGGTTGAAAATGCACAGATTACAAGAGAAATCTTAACCGGAAAAGAAAGAGGAGCAAAAAGAAATGCAGTGCTGTTAAATGCCGGAATGAGCCTTTATCTCGGAATTGATGGAATTACGCTTGAAGAAGGTGTCAAGATGGCAGCCGATTTAATTGACAGTAAGAAAGCACTTGCGAAATTAGAAGAGTTTGTGAAAGTGACAAAGGAAGTATAAGGAGGAGCGCCGATATGATTTTAGACCAAATAGCGGCAGATACCAGGCTTCGTGTGGAGGCAAAGAAGAAAGAGATTTCTTTAGAAGAAGTAAAAAGAGACACACAGAGCATGGAAAAAAATACAGGATTTCCGTTTGAGACAGCGTTGAGAAAACCGGACCTGAGTTTTATCTGTGAAGTAAAAAAAGCGTCTCCGTCGAAGGGAATCATTGCCGAAGAATTTCCTTATCTTCAGATCGCAAAAGAGTATGATGAAGCAGGAGCGGATGCAATTTCCTGCCTGACCGAACCGAAATATTTTCTTGGAAAAGATGAATACTTAAAAGAGATTGCAAAAGAAGTAAAGATACCGGTTTTAAGAAAAGATTTTGTAGTGGATGAATATCAAATTTATGAAGCGAAAATATTAGGTGCAAGTGCTGTACTTTTGATTTGTGCGATTTTAGAAGAAGAACAGTTAAAAGTTTATCTTCAAATTGCAAAAGAGCTTGGTTTATCTGCGCTTGTAGAGGCACATGATGAAAAGGAAATTAAACAAGCAGTTCGTGCAGGTGCGAAAATTATCGGAGTGAATAACCGAAATTTAAAAGATTTTTCTGTGAATGTAGGAAACAGCACAAACTTAAGAAATTTTGTACCACCGGAAATTTTATTTGTGGCAGAAAGCGGAATCAAAGGACCGGAAGATATTGCAGCTTTAAGAAAAAATAAAGTCGATGCGGTTCTGATTGGAGAAACCATGATGCGCAGTCCGGATAAAGCAAAAATGCTTCGCTTCTTAAAAGGGGAAGAACACCATGAAGAAAGTTAAGATTTGTGGTTTAAGAAGAAAAGAAGATATCTTAATAGTAAATCGTTTGAAACAGACTATGTTGGATTTGTATTTGCAGACAGCTCCAGAAAAGTGACAAAAGAAGAGGCAAAAGCACTTTCAAAGCAGTTAGAAAAAGAAATTTGTCCGGTGGGAGTTTTTGTAAATGAAGAACCGGAGATAGTTGCCCAAATTGCGAATGCCGGAATCATTGACTTGATTCAGCTTCACGGAGAGGAAGACGAGGCATACATACAAAAATTAAAAGCATTTACCAATAAACCAATAATAAAAGCTGTGCGGGTGAGAAGCAGAGAACAGATTCAAAAAGCAGAAGCTCTTTCCTGTGATTATCTTCTGTTTGATACTTATATCAAAGGACAGTATGGGGGAAGTGGAAAACCCTTTGATGTCTCACTCATAGGAGAGGTTTCAAAGCCATATTTTATCGCCGGCGGTTTAAGTGAAAGCAATGTGGCAGAAAAATTGAAAAACTGTGATGCATTTGCAGCAGATGTCAGCAGTGCAGTGGAGATAGATGGGTATAAAGACGAAAAAAAGGTACAGCAGTTTATAGAAGCAGTACGGAAAGGATAAAAAAATGAGTAAAGGAAGATATGGAAATTACGGAGGACAGTATATTCCGGAAACATTGATGAATGCAGTTTTAGAATTAGAGGAAGCATATGAAAAATATAGTAAAGACCTTGAATTTAATAAAGAATTAGATGATTTATTAAAAAATTATGCAGGTCGCCCATCTTTATTATATTATGCAGAAAAAATGACAAAAGATTTAGGCGGTGCAAAGATTTATCTAAAACGAGAAGATTTAAATCATACCGGTTCTCATAAAATCAACAATGTACTTGGACAGGTACTGCTTGCAAAAAAAATGGGAAAAACTCGTGTTATTGCAGAAACCGGAGCAGGACAGCATGGGGTGGCAACTGCAACCGCAGCAGCACTTATGGGAATGGAATGTGAAATCTTCATGGGAAAAGAAGACACGGACAGACAGGCATTAAACGTATTTCGTATGGAACTGTTAGGTGCAAAAGTACATGCGGTGACAAGCGGAACAGCAACTCTTAAGGATGCAGTAAATGAAACTATGCGTGAATGGACAAAGAGAATGGATGATACTCTTTATGTGCTTGGTTCGGTTATGGGACCACATCCATTTCCAATGATTGTGCGTGATTTCCAGAAAATTATCGGAAAAGAAATTAAAGAACAGTTAAGAGAAAAAGAAGGTAGACTTCCGGATGCAGTGATTGCCTGTGTCGGTGGCGGAAGCAATGCAATGGGAACATTCTATGAATTTATTCCGGATAAAGGGGTAAAATTAATCGGATGTGAGGCAGCAGGACATGGAATCAATACCGATAAACATGCAGCGACTATTGCAAAAGGAAGCGAAGGAGTATTTCATGGAATGAAATCCTTGTTTTGTCAGGATAAATATGGACAAATTGCACCGGTATATTCGATTTCAGCAGGACTGGATTATCCGGGAATCGGACCGGAGCATGCAAATTTAAATGCAACCGGACGAGCTCAGTATGTTCCGATTACAGATGATGAGGCAGTAGATGCTTTTGAATATCTTTCAAAAACAGAGGGGATCATTCCGGCAATCGAAAGTGCTCATGCTGTTGCTTATGCAAGAAAACTGGCACCGACGATGGGAAAAGACCAGATTATTGTAGTGACCGTATCCGGTCGTGGAGATAAAGACGTTGCAGCAATTGCAAGATATAGAGGAGTGGAAATCTATGAGTAAAATAGCAAAAGCATTTGAGAACAAAAAAGCATTTATTCCGTTTGTAACGGCGGGAGACCCGACACTTGATGTGACAGAACAGTTATTATATGAAATGCAGAAAGCAGGAGCAGACTTAATTGAAATCGGAATTCCGTTTTCAGACCCGACAGCAGAAGGACCAGTCATTCAGGAGGCAAATGAAAGAGCGCTTGCTGAAGGATGCACAACGGATAAAATTTTTGATATGTTGAAACGTGCAAAAGAAAAAATTACGGTTCCAATGGTATTTTTAACTTATGTTAATCCGATTTTCACTTATGGAAAAGAACGTTTTATGAAACAATGCGTGGAAAGTGGAATTGATGGTCTGATTGTGCCGGATATGCCTTATGAAGAAAGGGAAGAACTTGCACCGGCATGTGAAAAATACGGAGTGGACATTATTCCGCTGATTGCACCGACTTCTCATGAAAGAATTAAAATGATAGCAAAAAAAGCACAGGGATACATTTACTGTGTTTCGTCTTTAGGTGTAACCGGTGTCAGAAGTGAAATTAAGACAGATATTGGGGCAATGGTAAAAGCAGTAAGAGAGACAACAGATGTTCCGTGCGCAGTCGGATTTGGAATTGCGACTCCAGAACAGGCTTACAAGATGGCAAAAGTTTCGGATGGAGCAATTGTGGGTTCTGCAATCGTTAAAATTATAGCAAAATATGGAAAAGACAGCGTTCCTTACGTAGGAGATTATGTTAAAAGCATGAAAGAAGCTGTAGAAAAAGCGGATAAAGAAAGTAAATAATCCAGAAAATAAGTTTAAAACAGCCGATTCTACTAAAAAAGAGCCGGCTGTTTTTTCAGCTTGCAGATTAATAAGAAATTCACAATTTTTTAGTTGAAAAAAATTGAAAAACAGGTTACAATTAAAATCGGCAGAAATTGGTTTTGTTCTTCAACTCATTAGAGCGAAAAACCAAAATGTGGTTTCTGCGCGAACAGGATTCACTGTCAAATAGGTGCAGAAATCCGCAAATAAAAATATATGGAGGGCTGATCAATGAGTAATACAGCACAAAGCTTGGCAGGCAAAAGAATTGAAGCTTTGCTTGATGAGAACAGTTTTGTTGAGATTGGCAGTTGTGTAACAGCTAGAAGCACTGATTTCAACTTATCTGAAAAGGAAACACCATCTGATGGTGTTATTACCGGTTATGGCGTAATTGACGGAAGCCTGGTGTATGTATACAGCCAGGATGCATCCGTATTAAACGGAACAATCGGTGAGATGCATGCAAAAAAATCGTAAGACTCTACGAACTGGCTATGAAGACAGGTGCTCCGGTTATCGGTCTTGTAGACTGTGCAGGTTTCAGACTTCAGGAAGCAACAGATGCATTAAATGCATTTGGTGAAATCTATGCAAAACAGGTTGCAGCTTCCGGTGTCATTCCTCAGATTACAGGAATCTTTGGAACATGTGGTGGCGGACTTGCGGTTATGCCAGGTCTTACAGACTTTACATTTATGGAAGAGAAGAAAGCAAAATTATTTGTAAACTCTCCAAATGCATTAGATGGAAATGAAATTTCCAAATGCGATACATCAAGTGCCAAATATCAGAGCGAAGAAAGCGGACTTGCAGATGTAACAGGAAGCGAAGATGAAATCATTGCAAAAATGAGAGAATTAGTTTCCCTGCTTCCATCAAACTACGAAGATAATTCTGCTTATGTAGAGTGCACAGATGATTTAAATCGTGTATGCCCTGAACTTGTAAACTGCGCAGGTGATACTTCTATCGCACTTTCTCTTCTTGCAGACAACCAGGAATTCTTTGAGGTAAAAGCAGATTATGCAAAAGATATGGTTGTTGGATTTATCCGTTTAAACGGAGCAACTGTAGGATGTGTTGCAAATCGCAGTGAAGTTTACAATGCAGAAGGAGAAAAAGCAGAGACATTTGATAATGTATTATCAGTAAGAGGATGCAAAAAAGCAGCTGATTTCGTGAAATTCTGTGACGCTTTTGAACTTCCGGTACTGACTCTGACAAATGTAAAAGGCTATAAAGCGACAAAATGTTCCGAAGCGAATATTGCAAAAGCAGCAGCATCTTTAACTTATGCATTTGCAAACGCAACTGTACCGAAAGTAAATATTGTAGTTGGAGAAGCATTTGGAAGTGCTTACCTGACGATGAACAGCAAATCAACAGGAGCAGACATGGTATTTGCTTGGCCGGAATCTCAGATTGGTATGATGGATGCAAAGCTCGCTGCAAAAATTATGTACGCAGACAGTGATGCAGCAACAATCAATGAAAAAGCTGCAGAATACGCACAGCTTCAGTCAAGTGCACTTTCTGCTGCAAAGAGAGGCTATGTTGATACAATCATCGAGCCGGAAGATACAAGAAAATATGTGATTGGTGCTTTTGAAATGTTATTCACAAAAAGAGAAAATCGTCCAAGTAAAAAACACGGCACGGTTTAAGCGAGGTGAATTAATATGAAGCAGACATGGAAAAAAATCATTGGACTGATTCTGATTAGCGTATGTATCTTGGCAATGACCGCTTGTGGAAAGAACAGTAGTGAAGAAACAAGCTCTCTTACGATGCCGGATGAAGCATCTCAGCAGTCCTTAATCGAGAGTTTTGGAACTGTACTCCAGAATATTTCTCAGTTGGATGAAGCAAGCATTAAAAGCTATATGGAAGGCGATGATGCATTTAGTGCAGCGGCAGCTTCTGCTTGGGATACCAGCGGTTCTTCTTTAGGAAGTTTTGAAGAAGTTAAAGATGGTAAAATGGAAATCGACGATGACACTTATGTAGTTACTATTGATGCAAAGTTTGAAAATCGTGATGCAGATTGTGTGTTTATACTTGATAAAAATGGAACTCCTACCAGTGTCAGCATTGACCCTGTTTACAGCATGGGTGAAAAAATGGCACAGGCAGGTCAGAATACCGTTATGGGTATCGGAATCGTATTTATCATGCTTATCTTCTTAAGTTTCCTGATTTCTCTTATGAGATTTATCCCGAAACTGGAAGCAGCTTTATCAAAGAAAAACAAAGCACCAGAACAGGCAAAACCGGCACCGGTTGTTGCTGTTCCGGAAGTAGAAGAGGAAGAAGTAATTGATGATGGCGAACTGATTGCAGTTATCGCAGCAGCAATTGCGGCATCTGAGAATACATCGACGGACAGCTTTGTTGTTCGTTCAATCAGAAAGTCAAAAAAGGAAATTGGCACAGAGCCTAATCACAGGAGGAAATGATTATGAAATCTTATACAATCACAGTAAATGGCGTTGCTTATGATGTAACAGTAGAAGAAGGCGCTGGAAACGCTGTAGCAGCATCTGCTCCGAAAGCAGCACCAAAGGCAGCACCAAAAGCAGCACCTGCAAAAGCAGCAGCTCCGGCATCCGCTGGTTCTGTAACAGTTGCAGCATCTGCAGCAGGTAAAATCGTAAAAATCGAAGCAAGCGTAGGTCAGGCAGTAAAAGCTGGAGACAGTATTGTAGTTCTGGAAGCTATGAAAATGGAAATTCCGGTTGTTGCTCCACAGGACGGAACCATTGCAAGTATTGACGTAGCAGTTGGTGATGCAGTTGAAAACGGTAGTACACTGGCAACTATGAACTAAAAATTTGCAAATAGAGTGATTTATTTGTAAGTTTGCGGTCGTAGATAGAAATCTGCGAAAAATACAGACAATGGGAGGTAATAAAATGTCTAGCATAACAGATACATTGTCCAATCTGCTTGGTCAGACAGCGTTTTTGAATCTGACATGGGGAAACTATCTGATGATTCTGGTTGCTTTTGTTTTCTTATATCTGGCAATCAGACATGGATTTGAACCGCTGCTTTTAGTACCAATCGCATTTGGTATGCTGTTAGTTAATATCTATCCGGATATTATGTCACAGCCATATACGGATGCAGCCGGTATTGAACATGCAGGTGGACTTCTTCACTATTTCTATTTGATGGATGAATGGAGTATTCTTCCGTCACTGATTTTCATGGGTGTAGGTGCCATGACAGACTTTGGTCCGCTGATTGCGAATCCGAAGAGTTTCCTTTTGGGAGCAGCAGCACAGCTTGGTATCTATATGGCGTATTTCCTTGCAATCTTTATGGGATTCAATGGAAAAGCAGCAGCAGCAATCTCTATCATCGGTGGTGCCGATGGCCCGACTTCTATCTTCCTTGCAGGTAAGCTTGGACAGACAGCATTAATGGGACCGATTGCGGTGGCGGCGTATTCTTATATGTCACTGGTTCCAATTATCCAGCCTCCAATTATGAAGTTATTCACAACAGAAAAAGAACGTAAAATTAAAATGGAACAGCTTCGTCCGGTATCCAAACTGGAAAAAATCCTGTTCCCGGTTATCATTACAGTTGTTGTTTGTCTGATTTTACCATCTACAGCTCCGTTAATTGGTATGCTTATGCTTGGTAACCTTTTCCGTGAATGTGGCGTTGTAAAACAGTTAACAGAAACAGCATCTAATGCTTTAATGTACATCGTAGTTATCCTTCTCGGAACATCCGTAGGTGCATCTACAAGTGCAGAAGCGTTCCTGAAACTGGATACTTTAAAAATTGTTGCTTTAGGTCTGGTAGCATTTGCAGTTGGTACAGCCGGTGGTGTTCTTCTTGGTAAAGTTATGTGTAAACTGACACATGGAAAGATTAATCCGCTGATTGGTTCTGCTGGTGTATCCGCAGTTCCTATGGCAGCCCGTGTATCTCAGAAAGTTGGTGCAGAAGCAGACCCGACTAACTTCCTGCTGATGCATGCAATGGGACCAAACGTTGCCGGTGTTATCGGTACAGCCGTAGCTGCTGGTACATTCATGGCAATCTTTGGTGTATAATTGAAGGAGGAAAATTAAGATGGCAGATGTGGTAAAAAAACCAATTAAAATTACAGAAACAATTCTGCGTGATGCGCATCAGTCTCTGATTGCAACAAGAATGACAACAGAGCAGATGCTGCCAATCGTAGATAAAATGGATAAAGTCGGTTATCATTCCGTAGAATGCTGGGGTGGTGCAACATTTGATGCATCTCTTCGTTTCTTAAAAGAAGACCCATGGGAAAGACTTCGTAAATTCCGTGATGGTTTTAAAAATACAAAACTGCAGATGTTATTCCGTGGACAGAATATCCTTGGATACCGTCCTTACGCAGATGATGTAGTAGAATACTTCGTACAGAAATCAATTGCAAACGGTATTGATATTATCCGTATTTTTGACTGTATGAACGATATCAGAAACTTAAAAACAGCAGTTTCTGCAGCAAACAAAGAAAAAGGTCATGCACAGGTTGCGCTGTCTTATACTTTAGGTGATGCTTATACTTTAGAATACTGGACAGAAATGGCTAAAAAAATTGAAGATATGGGTGCAAATTCTATCTGTATTAAAGATATGGCTGGTCTTCTGCTTCCTTATAAAGCAACTGACTGGTAACTGCTTTAAAAGAAACAGTAGATATTCCGATTCAGCTTCATACACACTATACTTCCGGTGTTGCTTCTATGACTTACTTAAAAGCAGTAGAGGCAGGTGTGGATGTGATTGATACAGCAATGTCTCCATTCGCTCTGGGTACTTCCCAGCCGGCAACTGAAGTTATGGTAGAAACATTTAAGGGAACTCCTTATGATACAGGATTTGACCAGAAACTGTTATCTGAAATCGCTGATTACTTCCGTCCAATCCGTGACGAAGCACTTGACAGCGGACTGCTCAATCCGAAGAACCTTGGTGTTAACATTAAGACTCTGTTATATCAGGTACCGGGCGGTATGCTTTCTAACCTGACTTCTCAGTTAAAAGAACAGGGTGCAGAAGATAAATTCTACGATGTATTGGAAGAAGTTCCAAGAGTACGTAAAGACCTTGGTGAATGCCCGCTTGTTACTCCTTCTTCTCAGATTGTTGGTACACAGGCTGTATTCAATGTTGTTCTGGGTGAACGTTACAAGATGGTTACAAAAGAAACAAAAGATGTATTAAGCGGAAAATACGGTGCAACTGCAAAACCGTTCAACAAAGAAGTACAGAAAAAATGCATCGGTAATACAAAACCGATTACCTGTCGTCCGGCTGACTTAATTCCGGCTGAGTTAGACACTCTTAGAGGAGAAATGGCACAGTGGTCTGAGCAGGAAGAAGATGTATTAACTTACGCATTATTCCCACAGGTCGCAACAGAATTCTTTAAATACAGAGAAGCTCAGGAAACAAAAGTAGATCCGAAAATGGCAGACACAAAAAATGGAGCTTATCCGGTATAAATAAGATTAAATTTTCCGAAGGCGAATCGTATGGAAATACGGTTCGTCTTTTTGTTTTAGGCATAAAATCATTTTGTGTTTAGTAAAATTCAGATGAAAAATAATTAAGTTCGTGTTATAATATAAACTTAATGAAAGCATTACTATAGAATGTTTTAAGACAGGAAAAGAGGTTAAGGGGTAAAGTATGGGGACGGAAGAGAACTTACTTAGCAGGATGAATACACAGTATCATAAATTTAGCAAAGGTCAGAAAAAATTAGTATCGTATATTACGGACAATTATGATAAGGCTGCTTTTTTACGGCTGCAAAGTTAGGAGAAACGGTTGGAGTAAGTGAGTCAACAGTCGTTCGTTTCGCAATTCATTTAGGATATAAAGGATATCCGGAGTTTCAAAAGGCACTGGAAGAGTTGGTGAGGAACAAGTTAAATTCAATTCAGAGAATGGAAGTGACTTATGGAAGAGTTCCACAGTCTGAAATTTTAGATACGGTACTTCGAGCCGATATTGAAAAAATCAAGCTGACAATGGAAAATATAGACCATAATGCGTTTGAACTTGCAGTGGAGACCATTCTTGAGGCAAAGAGTATTTATATTGTAGGAATCCGCAGTTGTGCACCACTGGCAAGCTTTTTGGGATTTTATTTTAATTTATTATTTGATAATGTACATTTGATGCATACAAACAGTTCAAGTGAATTATTTGAACAGATGATTCACATCAGCAAGGACGATGTGATTATTGGAATTAGTTTTCCAAGGTATTCGATGCGTACATTAAAAGCGCTTGAGTTTGCAAATAATAGAAATGCAAAAGTAATTACATTGACAGACAGCATTCATTCACCAATGAACTTATATTCTTCTTGTAACTTGATTGCGAGAAGTGATATGGCGTCAATTGTAGATTCACTTGTTGCACCTTTGAGTGTGATTAATGCGTTAGTAGTCGCACTTGTATGCGCAAACAAAAAGAGGTGACTGCTACGTTAGAAGATTTGGAAAAAATTTGGGATGAATATCAGGTGTATAATAATGATGAAATTAATCTTGCGGATGGGAAAGAAATTGAAATTCGTAATCCGGATGAGTTAGAAGATTAAAAGGAGTGTTTCATGACAAAAATAGCAATCATCGGTGGCGGTGCTGCCGGAATGTATGCTTCTGTTTTTCTTGCCGAAAAGGGACACGAAGTACATGTATTTGAAAAAAATGAAAAACTTGGAAAAAAATTATTTATTACGGGAAAGGGTCGGTGCAATGTAACCAATGACTGTGATGAAGAGACATTTTTTCAGTGTGATTACCAATTCAAAATTTTTGTATAGTTCTTATTATGGATGCACAAGTCAAAATGTAATGGATTTCTTTACCTCAATTGGGGTAAAACTAAAGACAGAACGTGGAAACCGGGTATTTCCGGCTTCAGACCATTCTTCAGATATTATTCGGGCATTAGAACATAAAATGAGAGAAACAAAGGTTCAGATTCATCTAAGAACAGAGGTAACCGATATTTTATCTGAAGAGGACTGTATCAAATATGTTGTGACTGCAAAGGGAAAAGAAGCCTTTGATAAAGTAATCGTTGCAACGGGCGGATATTCTTATCAGGCAACGGGTTCGACAGGAGATGGATATCGTTTTGCAGAAAATACCGGACATAGTGTGACAAAAATCCGACCGGCATTAGTTCCACTAAAGGTAAAGGAAGATTATATCACAAAACTTCAGGGACTGGCTTTAAAAAATGTACAGCTGACCATCAAAGACCAGAAAAAGAAATTGTATGAAGAGTTTGGAGAGTTGTTGTTTACTCATTTTGGAGTGTCGGGTCCGCTTGTTTTGACAGCAAGTTCAAAGATTGGAAAACAGCTTGAAAAAAAAGGCAGTCTTTTAGCTGAAATTGATTTAAAGCCGGCAGTTTCAAAAGAACAGCTCGATGCAAGAATTTTAAGAGAGTTTGAAACAGTTAAGAATAAGCAGTTTAAAAACGCAATTGGAGGTCTGTTTCCGGCAAAATTAGAACCGGTTATGATAGAAATTTCTAAGATTTCGCCGGAAAAAAAGGTCAATGAAATTACAAAAGAAGAAAGAAGAAGATTTATTGATTTAATCAAAGCATTTCCATTTACGATTACAGGAATGCGTGACTTTAATGAGGCAATTATCACACAGGGCGGAGTAAAGACAAAAGAAATAAATCCGTCTACAATGGAGTCAAAAAAGGTAAAAAATTTATATTTTATTGGAGAAGTGCTTGATTTGGATGCAGTAACAGGTGGATTTAATCTTCAGATTGCCTGGGCGACTGCTTACTGCGCAGTAAACGCAATTTGTATGGAAGAATAAAAAACAAGAATTGGATGAGATAAAGTTAAGATAGATAAAGGAGAGAAAAAATGGCATTTAGTATTGCAATAGATGGACCGGCAGGGGCCGGAAAAAGTACAATCGCAAAGGAACTGGCAAAACGCCTTTCATTTGTTTATGTAGATACTGGTGCGATGTACCGTGCAATCGGATTGTATCTGCTTAGAAATCAGATTTCACCAAAAGATGAAAGTTCTGTGGAAAAAGCATGTAAAGAAATTCAGATATCCATTTCTTATGAGGATGGGGTTCAGCAGGTCTTTTTAAACGGAGAAAATGTAAGCGAAGAAATTCGAAAAGAAGAAGTAGGAAATATGGCTTCGGCAGGTGCAAAGAACCGGAAAGTCCGCGAAAAACTGGTAGAGCTTCAAAGAGAACTGGCTTCTAAGGCTGATGTTGTAATGGACGGAAGAGATATTGGAACCTGTGTTTTGCCAAATGCGAATGTAAAGATTTATCTGACTGCCAGTGTGCATACAAGAGCAGTGCGTCGTTATCAGGAATATCTTGCAAAAGGTGAGAAAATAACATTAGAAGAAGTGGAAAAGGACATTGAAAACAGAGATTATCAGGATATGAATCGTGCGATTTCTCCGCTTAAACAGGCAGAGGATGCAGTATTTTTGGATTCTTCTGATATGGGAATCGAGGAAGTATTAGAGACAATGATTTCCGTTTATGAAAAAAGTAAATAAAAAAGAGGTTTAAAAAGTGGAAGTAAAAGTAGCAAAGACGGCGGGTTTTTGTTTTGGCGTCAAGCGGGCAGTAGAAAAAGCTTATGAGGTTGCTGAAAAAGAACAAAAAGATGTTTATACTTACGGACCAATTATTCATAATGAAGAGGTAGTAAATGATTTAGCCCAAAAAGGAGTCCATGTCATTGAAACAGAAGAGGATTTAAAAAAGCTGCAAAATGGTATTGTAGTTATCCGTTCCCACGGAGTTCCAAAAAGAATATATTCCCTGCTTGAAGAAAAAGAAATTGAGTATGTGGATGTTACCTGCCCGTTTGTCTTAAAGATACACCGGATTGTGGAAAGAGAAAGTAAAGCCGGACGGCATATTGTAATTATTGGAAATGAGGCACATCCTGAAGTAGAGGGAATTCGTGGCTGGTGTGAAGGAGAATCTACTGTGATAAAAACAAAAGAGCAGGCAGAAAAATTTCTGGAATCACCACCCGAAAAGGTGTGTATCGTCTCTCAGACGACATTTAATTACAAGAATTTTCAAGAATTAGTTGAAATTTTAGCCCAAAAGAGGTATGATAAACTTGTTTTAAATACAATTTGCAATGCAACTAGTGAGCGACAGGCCGAAGCTGCAGAAATTGCAAAGACAGTAGACGCCATGGTTGTCATTGGAGGCAGGCATAGCTCAAACACACAAAAGCTGTATGAGATATGCAGTGGCGAATGTAAAAACACCTACTATATACAGACACTTGCTGACTTGGATTCTGATAGTTTTCAATCCATTCAATGTGTTGGTATTACAGCCGGGGCGTCAACCCCAAATAAAATAATTGAGGAGGTTTCAAAACATGTCAGAATTAAGTTTTGAACAGATGTTAGACGAATCATTTAAAACAATCAGAAACGGAGAGGTAGTGGAAGGTACTGTCATCGGCGTAAAAGAAGATGAAATCATCTTAAATATCGGATACAAAGCAGATGGTATTATTTCAAGAAATGAATATTCAAACGATTCCAATCTTGACCTTACTACAGTTGTATCTGTAGGCGACACAATGGAAGCAAAAGTCCTCAAAGTAAATGATGGAGAAGGACAGGTTCTTCTTACTTACAAGAGACTGGCTGCTGAAAAAGGAAATAAGAGACTGGAAGAAGCTTTTGAAAATAAAGAAGTATTAACAGCAAAAGTAACTCAGGTATTAGATGGCGGTTTAAGCGTACTGGTAGAAGATACAAGAGTATTTATTCCGGCAAGCCTCGTATCTGATTCTTATGAAAAAGATTTAACAAAATATCAGGACCAGGAAATTGAATTTGTAATCACAGAATTTAATCCAAGACGTCGTCGTATTATTGGTGACCGTAAACAGCTTTTAGTTGCTAAAAAAGCAGAAATGCAGAAAGAACTGTTTGCAAGAATCAAACCGGGCGATGTTGTAGAAGGAACAATCAAAAATGTAACAGACTTTGGTGCATTCATCGATTTAGGTGGAGCAGATGGTCTTCTTCATATTTCTGAAATGTCCTGGGGCAGAGTAGAAAATCCGAAGAAAGTATTCAAAGCCGGAGATCCAATCAAAGTATTAATCAAAGATATCAACGGAGATAAAATTGCTCTCAGCCTTAAATTTGAAGACCAGAATCCTTGGTTACATGCAGCTGAAAAATATGCAGCTGGTAATGTAGTAGAAGGAAAAATTGCACGTATGACAGATTTTGGTGCATTTATCGAGTTAGAACCGGGTGTAGATGCATTGCTTCATGTATCTCAGATTTCCAGAGCACATGTTGAAAAACCATCTGATGTACTTTCTGTAGGACAGGTTGTAACTGCAAAAGTTGTAGACTTCAACGGAGAAGAAAAGAAAATCAGCCTGAGCATGAAAGTATTAGAACCGGCAGCAGAAGAGACAGCAGAAACAACAGAAGAATAATAAAATAATAAAAATGTAACAACGAGAAAAAAACGGCTGCTTAGAGGCAGTCGTTTTTTATTTTTCTATTTCTTTGGAAGATTTTTTAAAAATTCTCTTAAAAATTCCTGCTGCATTTCGGGTGAAGTAGAAAATTCTGAAGTCCACTGAATATAAATTTCTTTACTCTCATAATCGGTCTTAAATTGAGAAAGATTTGGATTACCATAAGCACGCAGAAAAAATCCGGAAATCTTTTTATAGCAGTTGGAAGCTTTTGCCTTTTGACGGCAGGACGAATCGACATAAGAAGCAATGGATTTATGAACCGCTTCATCCTCAAGAGGAAGATAATAATAATTTTTATAATTTTTGTAGAAGTATCTTAATGTTCCAGATAAAAGAGGCAGTTTTAATTTTCCCGTATGCCCGGAGAAAGTGAGAGAGAACATTTCTAAGTGATAAGAAAAATCAGTCGGAAGAACAGATGGCAGTGAAAATTGAAATAAAATATCTGTGCGGATATCGCCATTTAAAGTTGTGCTTTTTAAAATATGACTTTGAATGAATTCAAATTTACCATTTAGGACAGCTTTTAAAATATCAAGAGAGAGCAGATGGAACATTCCTTCTATATCATCATGGTTATGAAGGAGAAGCAGGTTTTGATCCTCTTTTTTATGCAGAGAAGCAAAGGAATGAAAGACCTGAATTAATTGTTTTCCGTCCATGGTATCAAGTCTTTGATAATGGCAGAGAGGTTCCAGTGTTCTCTGTTTAAAATCAGAAACCGGAAGTAAAAATGAAATTGGACGCAGAGTCCGATATAAATCGATAGATTTCATTGAAAGAAGAGGGGATGAAACCTGATATTGTGTGGACTTATGAAGTAAATATGGGATATCAAAAGTAGTTCCATTAAAATGAATCAGACAGTCACGGTCTGAGCAAAGCTTATAAAAGGACTGTAAAAGTGCTGTCTCTTCTTCGGAAGTTTCATGTTCAGCCAGAAATTGATAAAGTTTGAACGAAGTTTTTCAAAGACTGCAGCTCCAATTAGGTAAAGATGACTGGTTTTATGGCTTAATCCAGTCGTTTCAATATCGAAAAATAGAGTTCGTTCTTTTGAAATGGAATTTTTTTGGAAAAAAATGATCTATGCAATTATAATAAAAATTTGAATAAAAACTAGCTATTGTTAACATATTAACAAACATCCTTTCGATATGTACTAAAAATAATACGAAAAATTTACTAAATTTTATAGAGAAATTACAAAAAAAATGTTATATTATTATAAGAGAGCAAAAAGGAGGTAATATGGAAGTTAAAATTGCGGGAGTCTCTTTGTATTATATCATAAACTGGTTTTTTATCTACAGCTTTCTGGGATGGGTGTGGGAATCCTGTTACGTGTCCGCAAAAGCAAAAAAGATAATAAACAGAGGTTTTATAAATGGTCCATTGTGTACCATTTATGGGTTCGGAGCAATCAGTGTATATTTAATCTTGAAAGATTTTGACGAAAATATACTGATTTTGTATTTCGGTGGAGTGATTGTTGCAACGGTGTTAGAGTACATAACAGGCTGGCTGATGGAAGCGATTTTTCATACCCGATGGTGGGATTACAGTAAAAAGCCATTTAATCTTCAGGGATATATCTGTCTGGGGTCATCCATTGCCTGGGGTGCATTTACGGTGTTACTGTTTTATGTATTTCAGCCGTTTGTGGAATGGATTACAGGACTTTATCCTGTGTCTGTGGGAAAAGTTGGAATTTCCATTGTAAGTGTGTTATATGCAGTTGACTTTGGAAGTTCTGCAGTAACAGCGTTCAATTTAAGCAAAGCCTTTGGAAAAGTGGAAGATATGCTGGAGGATTTAAGTGGTTATCTTCATACAACCAAATTATATGAGACAAAAGAGGAAGTTCGTGAGAAACTGGATGAATTACGTGTGATAAATGCATCAGAACTGGCAGAGCGCATTGCAGAGAAGAAAGCAGAATTTTCATCACAGCTTGAGAAAAAACAGCTGCAATTGCCGGAAACTTATGAAGGAATGCGTGCAGAACTGGAAAAACGCATGGATGAATTTAAAGAAAAATATATCACGATTCGTAAAGAGACCAATCCTGTTAGAAAACGTATGATACAGGCGTATCCCGGATTGAAGACTGAATTCAGACATCATTTAGAAAGAAAGTCTGGAAAAAGACATGAAAAACGAATTTCAAAGTAAAGGAGGAACTATATATGGCGTTTTTAACCTTTAGGGGTGGAGTACATCCTTATGACGGAAAAGAACTGTCAAAAGAAAAACCCATAACGGACTATGCTCCGGGAAAAGAGCTGGTTTATCCATTATCCCAGCACATTGGTGCTCCGGCAAAACCGGTCGTTAAGAAAGGAGACCATGTTTTGGCGGGGCAGATGATTGCGGAGGCGGGCGGATTTGTATCTGCACCGATTCATGCATCTGTTTCAGGAACAGTGACTGGAATTAAAAAAATTCTCAATAATATGGGAAGCAAAGTAGATGCGATTATTATTGAAAATGATGAGCAATATGAAAGTGTACCGGATCAGGTGACGGAGTCTCTTGATTCACTTTCAAAAGAAGAAGTTTTAAATAAAATCCGCGAGGGCGGAGTAGTTGGTATGGGTGGAGCAGGTTTTCCGACTCATGTAAAGCTTTCTCCAAAAGAGCCGGATAAAATTGAATATGTACTGGTAAATGGAGCCGAATGTGAACCATATCTGACTTCTGATTACCGTCGTATGATGGATTATCCAGATGAATTAATCGGTGGATTGAAATGCATGTTGAAATTATTTGATAATGCAAAAGGCTGTATCTGTATCGAGGATAATAAGCCGGATTGTATTGCAAAGATGACAGAGTTAGTAAAAGATGAACCGAGAATTGAAGTAAAAACATTAAAAACAAAATACCCGCAGTGCAGAGCGTTGTCTGATTTATGCAGTGACAGACAGAGAGATTAACTCTTCTATGCTTCCGGCAGACGCAGGATGTGTGGTAGATAATGTCGATACGGTATGTGCTGTTTATCGTGCAGTTATGTTTGGACGTCCGGTTACTGAAAAAATCGTAACAGTAACCGGTGATGGAATCGCAAATCCGCAGAATTTCCGTGTAAAAATCGGAACCAGTTTTGCGGATCTGATTGAAGCGGCAGGCGGATTAAACGAGCCGGTAGAAAAGGTTATCTCTGGTGGTCCGATGATGGGATTTGCCATGTATGACTACCATGTTCCGATTGTAAAAACTTCTTCTGCTATTTTATGTTTAAAGAAAGATGAAGTAACAGCAGTAGAAGCAACAGCGTGCATTAACTGTGGTCGTTGTGTCAGTGCGTGTCCGGCAAGACTGGTACCGTCAAGACTGGCGACTTATTCAGAACATGGACAGGAAGAACAGTTTGTAAAACATAATGGACTGGAATGTGTAGAATGTGGATGTTGTAGTTTTGTCTGTCCGGCAAAACGTCATCTGACTCAGTCTGTACGTTCTATGAGAAAGATGGTTCTTGCAAACCGTAAAAAGGCAAAATAGGAGGAGAAAAAGATGAGTGATTTTCTGCATGTATCATCTTCGCCTCATGTAAGGTCGAAGGTGAGCACGGACGGCATAATGAAAACAGTATTACTTGCATTGCTGCCTACCACATTATTTGGAATTTATAATTTTGGTTTGCATGCACTGCTTTTAATTCTGGTTTGTATGGCGACCTGCGTGGCAACAGAAGCCGTTTATGAAAAAATTGTAAATAAAAAAAGTACAATAAAGGATTGCAGTGCACTGGTAACCGGTTTGTTGCTGGCTCTGAATCTTCCACCAAAAGCTCCGTGGTGGATTGCTGTTGTAGGTGGTATTTTTGCTATCTTAATTGTAAAACAGCTCTTTGGAGGTCTGGGACAGAACTTTATGAACCCGGCGCTTGCAGCAAGATGTTTTCTGTTAATTTCCTTTACCGGAAGAATGACAGATTTTACGGTACCGGATGGCGCATTTGGAAAAGTGGTAGATACGGTATCTGGTGCAACTCCACTGGCAGCGGTAAAAGCCGGTGAAAGTGTAAATCTGATGAGCCTGTTTATCGGTAATACAAAAGGTACAATCGGTGAGACATCCGCACTCGCAATTTTAATTGGTGCAGCAATCCTGCTTGCAACAAAAGTAATTGATTTGCGTGTTCCGCTTACTTACATTGGAACATTTGCAGTTTTTGCACTGTTATTTGGCGGACATGGATTTAGCATCAGCTATCTTGCAGCAGAGCTGTTTGGTGGTGGCTTGATGTTAGGTGCATGGTTTATGGCAACAGATTATGTTACCACCCCAATTACGAAAAACGGACAGCTGGTTTATGGTGTGTGTCTGGGTATCTTTACCGGAATTTTCCGTATTTTTGGCGGTTCAGCAGAAGGAGTTTCTTATGCGATTATCTTCTGTAACCTGTTAGTACCGTTGATTGAAAGAGTAACTATGCCGGTTGCTTTTGGAAAAGGAGGTAAGAAATCATGAAAAAAGATTCGATTGTAAGAGATACGTTGATTCTTACCGTAATCACATTGATTGCAGGTCTGCTTCTTGGACTGGTTTACCAGATTACAAAAGAGCCGATTGCACAGCAGGAAGAAAGTGCAAAAACAGAAGCATATAAAGCCGTTTTTGCAGAAGCAGATTCCTTTGAGCCAATTGTGGAAGCAGAAGATGCTGACCTTTCCGCTTATCTGGAACAGAATGGTTTTTCCCAGAGTATTAATGAGATCATGGAAGCAAAAGATGCGAGTGGAGAAGTGTTAGGTTATGCAATTAATATTACGACTCCGGAAGGATATGGCGGAGATATCACTTTTTCACTGGGTGTTAAAAATGATGGAACGTTAAATGGAATTGAAATTTTAAGCATCAGTGAAACTGCCGGTCTTGGTATGAATGCAACAAAAGATGACTTTAAAAACCAGTTTAAAGACAAAAAAGCGGAAGAATTTAAAGTGACAAAGACCGGTGCACAGTCCGAAGATGAAATTGATGCATTAAGTGGTGCGACCATTACTTCAAGAGCAATGGTTGGAGGCGTAAACGCAGGTCTTTGCGCATTTCGATATGTAGAGGAGGGAGAATAGGATGAAACAGAATACACCTGTTGAGCGTTTGTATAACGGTATCATAAAGGAAAATCCTACCTTTGTCCTGGTACTTGGTATGTGTCCGACACTTGCGGTTACAACAGCAGCTATCAATGGTATCGGCATGGGACTTACAACTACGGTAGTACTTATGATGTCGAACTTATTTATATCACTTCTTAGAAATGTAATTCCGGATAAGGTACGTATGCCGGCTTATATTGTTATTGTTGCATCTTTTGTTACAATGGTTCAGCTTTTACTTCAGGGTTTTATTCCATCTTTGTATGATGCACTTGGAATTTACATTCCTCTGATTGTAGTAAACTGTATTATCTTAGGAAGGGCAGAAGCTTATGCTTCTAAAAATCCTCCGATTCCATCTTTATTTGATGGTATGGGAATGGGACTTGGATTTACCTTATCCATTACAATTCTTGCAGCGTTCCGTGAATTAATCGGAGCTGGAACCGTATTTGGAGTTCAGGTAATGCCGAAGGCTTACGAACCGGCAACCATTTTTATTTTAGCACCGGGAGCATTCTTTGTGCTTGCATTTTTGGCAGCGATTCGTGCAAAATTACAGGATAAGAAACCCGAAGGAGAAAGACACGAAATCCATTGCATGGAAGGTGCTTGTGCTTCCTGTGGTAATAAATCCTGTCATAAACAGTAAAGGAGGAAAGGCGCAATGAAAGAATTACTTATTATCGGAATCAGCGCAGCGATTGTAAATAATGTCGTGCTGAGTCAGTTCCTTGGACTGTGCCCTTTCTTCGGCGTATCCAAGAAAATAGAAACAGCAGCAGGTATGGGCGGAGCAGTTATCTTCGTTATTACCTTATCATCTTTTGTGACAAGTTTGATTTATAAATACATACTGGCAAATCCGCATGTTAATATGCAGTTTTTACAGACTATCGTATTTATTCTTGTAATTGCAGCTTTAGTACAGTTTGTAGAAATGTTTCTTAAGAAATCTATGCCGGCACTCTATCAGAGTCTGGGTGTATATCTTCCATTAATTACAACAAACTGTGCGGTACTTGGTGTTGCAGTTATCAACGTACAGAAAGAGTATAATGTACTTCAGGGAACGGTAAATGGTTTTGCAACTGCTCTTGGTTTTACAATTTCAATTGTACTGATGGCAGGACTTCGAGAAAAAATGGAATACAACGATGTACCAAAATATTTCCAGGGATTCCCGATTGTATTATTGACAGCCGGTTTAATGGCCATTGCATTCTTTGGCTTTTCTGGCGTAATCTAAGGAGGCACGGAGTATGATTACAGGTATTGTAATTGCAGCAGTTTTAGTAGGTGGCGTGGGCCTCTTTATCGGAGTGTTCCTTGGACTGGCCGGAAAGAAATTTGCTGTAGAAGTAGATGAAAAAGAAGTTGCGGTAAGAGAACAGCTTCCTGGAAATAACTGTGGCGGATGTGGTTACCCAGGATGTGATGGTCTTGCAGCGGCAATTGCAAAAGGAGAAGCTCCGGTCAATGCATGTCCGGTCGGCGGAGCACCGGTTGCAGCGAAAATAGCGGCTGTAATGGGAGAAGAAGTAGGAGAAACCGTTCGTACAAGTGCGTTTGTAAAATGTCTTGGAGATTGTGAAAAAACGACTTCTCTTTATGAATATGCAGGTGAAGAAGATTGTAAAATGGCAGCTTTGATGCAGAGCGGTGGTAAAAAATCCTGTGGATTTGGCTGTCTTGGTTATGGAAACTGTGTGAAAGTGTGTCCGTTTGATGCAATTCATATCATAAATGGGATTGCAAAAGTGGATCAGGAAAAATGTAAATCCTGCGGAAAATGTGTTGCAGAGTGTCCGAAACATCTGATTGAAATCATCCCTTATGGACAGCATCAGGTTGGATGCAGTTCCAAGGAAAAAGGAAAAGAGGTCATGGGAGCCTGTAAAGTGGGCTGTATCGGATGTAAGAAATGTGAAAAAGAATGTCCGGCAGGAGCAATCACAGTTACAGATAATGTAGCTCATATTGATAAAGAAAAATGTACGAATTGCGGTAAATGCAAAGAAGTATGTCCTAGAAAAGTAATTGCATAAAATGAGTCCAAAGAGCCAAAATGCGAACATATATTTGCATTTTGGCTCTCTTTATGTTAGAATGGAAAAATGAAAATAAATAAAAAAGATATGATATTAATTGGAGGAGTATTACTGCTCGCTTTGATTTTCTGGTTGATTCCTTTTATAAATCAGAAGAGAGATTCTCTTCAAAAAGAAGAACAGCAGGGGATGCTCAAAATTACGGTGGATGGAAACAGTATGGTACATATTCACTTTCAAAAAACCGGACAATAGAAATCAATGATACAAATATCTGCGAAATAAAGGATGGAAAGGTGACAATGACAGAAGCAGACTGTCCGGACAAGTTATGTATTCATCAAAAAGCGATTTCTACAAAGGGAGGAACAATAGTGTGTTTGCCAAACAAAGTGGTATTGGAAATCGAGAGCAGTGAAAAACCAGATAGTATTACTTATTAAGAAAAATAAGATATTGGATTTAGAGAGAATGAATGAGATAATAATAAAAAAGACAGCATATTTAGGCATATTTTCTGCAATTGCAATTATATTTGGCTATGTAGAATCTTTATTTCCTCTTGGAATCCCTGGAGTGAAACTGGGGCTTGCAAATCTTGTAATTGTTTTTTTGCTTTATTTATATGGGGTAAAAGAAGCTGTTGCGGTTTCCTTTGTGCGTATTCTGGTCATTGGTTTTTTGTTTGGAAATCTGTTTTCTATATTATTTAGCCTTGCAGGCGCAGTGGTGAGTCTTGGACTTATGGTGATTTTAAAAAAGACAAAATGGTTCTCTGTAGTTGGAGTCAGTGTTGCCGGAGGTGTCTCACATAATATTGCTCAGATTATTGTAGCGTCTTTTGTTGTAGGAAATTTAAATCTGTTTTGGTATCTTCCGGTATTATTGGTATCTGGTGTTATAGCAGGATTTTTGATGGGAACGTTAGCAACGGAAGTATTAAATAGAATACAGCTTAAAAAGGACAGAACGGGAAAGGACAGAATATGATTGCTTATATAAAAGGTGAAGTTGCCTGGATAGAAGAAGAACGAATCGTTTTAGAGTCTGGGAATATTGGATATAATATTATGATGCCGGCATCTTCTTTTGATACACAAGATTTAGTGGGAAAAGAAGTTAAGATTTATACGCATTTGAATGTAAGGGAAGATGCAATGCAGTTGTATGGATTTTTGAATTTAGATGAATTAAAAACTTTTCGTCTGCTGTTAGGAGTCAATGGAATCGGTCCGAAAGCAGCACTTGGGATTTTATCGGGTCTTACGACAGATGAACTTCGTTTTGCTGTGCTTTCAGATGATGTAAAAACGATTTCAAAAGCACCTGGAATTGGAAAGAAGACGGCACAGAAATTAATTTTAGAATTAAAAGATAAAATTGATTTGGAAGAGGTATTTGAGACAAAACAGGAGCATGCCAGAGAAACAGAAGGAAAGATGGAAAGTAAAGAAGAGAATGCTGCAAAAAAAGATGCAGTCGATGCATTGACAGCGCTTGGATATTCGAGTACAGAAGCACTGCGTGCAGTCCGTCAGACCGGGGTGACACCGGATATGGATGTGGAAACAATTTTGAAATTAGCGTTAAAAAATATGAATTTGTAGTGGGAAAAGAAGATGGAAAGAAGAATCATAACAACAGATGTGATAGAAGAGGACTTAAAGACAGAGGGAAATCTTCGACCACAGCTCTTAGTCGATTATATTGGTCAGGAAAAAGCAAAAGAAAATCTGAAAGTTTATATCGAGGCTGCAAAACAGAGAAATGATGCATTGGACCATGTTCTTTTTTATGGTCCTCCAGGACTTGGAAAGACAACGCTTGCCGGGATTATTGCAAATGAAATGGGAGTTCATTTAAAAGTAACAAGTGGTCCGGCGATTGAAAAACCAGGAGAAATGGCAGCAATTTTGAATAATCTTCAGGAACATGATGTATTGTTTGTCGATGAAATTCACCGGTTAAACCGGCAGGTAGAAGAAGTCTTATATCCTGCTATGGAAGATTATGCCATTGATATTATGATTGGAAAGGGAACTTCTGCAAGGTCGATTCGTCTGGAACTTCCAAAATTTACGCTGGTGGGAGCAACAACCCGTGCCGGAATGTTGACTGCACCGCTTCGTGACCGTTTTGGAGTGGTACATCATCTTGAATACTATACAGAAAATGAATTAAAAACAATTATTATCCGTTCTGCAAAAGTGCTTGGAGTAGAGATTGATGAAGAAGGTGCTATGGAGATGGCAAGACGATCAAGAGGAACTCCACGTTTGGCAAATCGGCTGCTAAAGAGAGTGAGAGATTTTGCACAGGTGCGTTATGATGGAAAAATCACAAAAGAAGTTGCGGATTTTGCATTGAATTTATTAGAAGTAGACCGATATGGATTAGACCAGATTGACCGTAGAATTTTAAGTACGATTATGGTACAGTTTTCAGGAGGACCGGTCGGACTTGATACACTTGCAGCGGCAATCGGAGAAGATTCCGGAACAATTGAGGATGTATATGAACCATATCTGATTAAAAATGGTTTTCTTGTGCGAACACCGAGAGGTCGTGTAGCAGGCGATTTTGCTTATGAACATTTGGGGATTGACAGAAAATCTTAAATAAGAGCCAAAAGAAAAGGTTGTTTTTCTCTGTATTTCGATTATAATAGACAGTGAAAGAATAAGCAAAAGAAAAATCGGGAGGACCCTATATGGCAGTGAAAAATACAACGCAGGTTTTGATCGGAGGTAAGATAATGACCTTAAGTGGTTATGAAAGCGAAGAATACCTGCAGAAGGTTGCATATTACATAAATAATAAAATGACCGAGCTGGGTCAGCTTCCAGGTTACAGCCGTCAGTCTCTTGAAACAAACATACGCTGTTGGATTTAAATGTTGCAGATGATTATTTTAAGGCAAAACGTCAGGCAGAATTGTTTGAAGAAGAACTGGAAACAAAAGACAGAGAAAGCTATGAATTAAAACATGATTTGATTACGTCTCAGGTTCGGCTGGAAAATGCAGAAAAAGAAATTGCATTAAAAATGGAACAAATGGAAAAATTACAAAAGAAGATAGAAGAGTTGGAAAAGGAACTTGGCGGGCGTCTTAAAAAATAAGCAGCTGCAAAAGATTCCGAAATTGAGAGGGCGCGCTTCGAAAGAGGGACACGCCCTTTTTCTGTCATAAAATCTATAGTGGAAGTTGATTTGAGTCAGTTAAGCGGATGTTTGGCTTGTAATTCATTTTTGGGCTTGATTTGGTTAAATGATTAAAAGTTGAATGACAGGAAAGAATCGGAAAATAAGAAAGGAATGAAAATTTTTATGAAATTAGAGTTACTGGCACCTGCCGGTTCGATAGAAGGAATGAGAGCTGCAATAGCAGCCGGAGCGGATGCCGTTTATATGGGAGGAGAGTTATTTGGGGCAAGAGCTTACGCAAATAATCCCGAGGAGGAAGGATTAAAAGAAGCCATTGATTATGTGCATCTCCACAAAAAGAAACTGTATCTGACCGTAAATACGTTGTTAAAAAATAAAGAATTAAAAACACAGCTTTATGATTATATTGCACCTTTTTATGAACAGGGATTGGATGCAGTGATTGTTCAGGATTTTGGGGTACTTACTTTTTTAAAAAAAAGAATTTCCCAAACTGCCTTTACATGCAAGTACACAGATGGCAGTTACCGGAGCAGAAGGAGCAAGACTGTTAAAGAAATTTGGAGTTTCAAGAGTCGTAACAGCAAGGGAACTTTCGCTTTCGGAGATAAAAGAAATCGATGAGCAGACAGGAGTAGAAATTGAAAGTTTTATTCATGGAGCTTTGTGTTACAGTTATTCAGGAATGTGTCTGTTTTCAAGTATGTTAGGGGGAAGAAGCGGAAATCGTGGACGCTGTGCCCAGCCCTGCCGACTTCCTTATAAGGTGGAATGTTATGGAAAAAAAACAGGCAGCCAAAAAGAGGAATATCCGTTAAGCCTGAAAGATATGTGTACGATTGAACTGCTTCCTGAAATTTTAAATGCGGGAGTGTACTCTCTTAAGATAGAGGGGCGCATGAAAAAACCGGAGTATGCAGCAGGAGTGACCCGAATTTATCGAAAATATCTGGATTTATATGAGAAAAATCCAGCATCCTATCATGTAGAAAAAAGTGATTTTGAAGAATTACTGGAACTGTATCAAAGAGATGGATTTAGTCAGGGATATTATAGGCAGCATAATGGAAGGAATATGGTGGCACTTGAAAATTTAAAACAGCAGAAGAAAGAAAAAGGAGTATGTCAAAGAGATGAAGCACTTTTTCATACATTAAAGAAAGAGTACACAGAAAAAAAACTTCAGGAAAAAATAAATGGAACTTTAATGCTGTATACGGGAGCACCGGCAATTTTAGATTTGGAATATGATAAGATTCGGGTGTCAGTCGAGGGTGACAGATTCGAGATGGCGCAAAATCAGGCACTGACACAAGAACGCATCAGAAAACAGATGATGAAAACCGGAAATACACCGTTTTGTTTTGAAAATCTGGAAATTCAGACAGATGAACAGGGATTTCTTCCGATGCAAAGTTTGAATGAGCTGAGAAGAAAAGGGCTTTCTTTGTTAAAAGAGCAATATCTTAACAGTTTTAAACGTACACTTCCTGAAAAAACAGGAGAGCAGAACAATAATTATGCAGAATCAAAATCATCAGAGTTAGAAACTTCAGAAGAAATTTATTATTATGCATCAGTTGAAACCAGGGAACAGCTGTCTGCGGTACTCGAGCGTCCAGAAATAACGGGAGTTTATTTTGACAGTACATTGGTGTGGGGAAACTCAGTAGAGCAGAAATTAGATCAGATAGTCGAAAGGATTCATAAAAAGAAAAAAGAAGCCTATCTGATGCTTCCTTATATATTAAGAAAAGAGAAAACAGACCAGATAAGAAAATTAATTGAGTATAGTGCAGAACGTCTGGAGGGATTTTTGATTCGCAACGTAGAGGAACTGGGGTTACTTGAAAAAATGGGGCTCTTAAATCAGGCAGTCTGCGATTTTAGTCTTTATACGATGAATGATGAGTCGAAATGCTTTTTTGATAAAAAAGGAGTCAAAAGAACCACGATTCCTCTTGAATTAAATGAGAGCGAAATCAAAAAGAGAGAGAACAGTGACAGCGAAATGATTATTTATGGATATTATCCGATGATGATTTCGGCACAGTGTTTAAAAAAGACCTGTGAGCGTTGCGAAAAGAAAGCAGATATTGTAACATTGACAGACCGATACAAGAGCAGATTCCGAACAAAAACCGTCTGTGATTTTTGCTATAATGTAATTTATAACAGTATTCCTACCGGTTTTCTTCAGGAAGAAGAAAAGATAAAAAAAACTTGGAATAAAAAATCTGAGAATCAGTCTGACAACAGAGAGAAAACAGGAGTCAAAAGAACTGCTTGAGTTGTTTCTTGGAGTTTACAAAAATAAAAAAAACGTGCCGAAAAATGTTTTAGAATTTACAAAGGGACATTTTAAGCGTGGAGTAGAGTAGGTGAAAATTTGATTAATTTGATTGTTACACTTTCTAAATATTTACTTTTGATTTTAATTGCACTTTATACTTTAGAGAGTTTTATTGTTTTTGGATATCGTTATGAGGAAGATAAGAGATATATCTTGAAGAAACAGCTGATGCTTATCTTTTTCATGGATTTTATGGCATTTCTTGTAATTTTTTTGAAAAAGCAGGAATTGGAAATTATTTATTTTTTTATAGTACAGTTATTGTATTTTATTGCGGTTCAGATTTTATATCGGATTTTTTATAAAAATTCATCTCTGCTTTTACTGAATCATACCTGTATGTTACTGTCAATTGGTTTTATTATGTTGGCGAGACTGGATATGGAATCAGCAGTGCGTCAGTTTGAGATTGTAGTTATTGCCACAATCATTGCGATGGTGATACCGGTTATGATTCATAAATTCCGGTTCTTAAATAAATGGACCTGGTTTTATGCGGTGGTAGGACTTTTGCTCTTGCTTACTGTGCTGGTGCTTGGAAAAAATGTAAATGGGGCAAAAATCAATATTTCCTTTGGGGGATTTGCGTTTCAGCCATCTGAATTCGTGAAGATTATCTTTGTGTTTTTTGTAGCATGCAGATTGTATAAGAAAAAGACGGAGTTTCGGGATTATGTGATTACAACAGCAATCGCAGCGGTTTATGTGTTGATTTTAGTGTTATCAAGAGACTTGGGAAGTGCGGTTGTATTTTTTATTACTTATGTGGTAATGCTTTATGTAGCGACAAAAAAACCGCTTTATCTGTTTGCAGGACTGGGATCTGGTTCTCTTGCAGCAGTAGTAGCATACTTTTTATTCAGCCATGTAAGGCAAAGGGTGATCGCCTGGAAAGACCCGTTTTCTGTTTATCAAAGTTCCGGTTATCAGATTGTTCAGGGGTTATTTGCAATCGGAACAGGAGGATGGTTTGGAATGGGGCTTTGCCAGGGCTCACCGAATATGATTCCGTTTGTAAAACAGGACTATATGTTTGCGGCAATTTGTGAAGAATTGGGTGGATTGTTTGCAATGTGTCTGATTTTAATCTGTATGAGCCTGTTTGTTTTAGTAGTGAATATCTCACTGCAGATTAAACGACCGTTTTATAAACTGATTGCCCTTGGACTTGGAACAGAATATGCATTTCAGGTGTTTTTGACAATTGGAGGTGTAACAAAGTTTATTCCAATGACAGGAATTACACTTCCGTTAGTCAGCTATGGTGGAAGCTCTGTTCTTAGTACGATTATTATGTTGGCAATTATTCAGGGATTGTATATTTTAAGAGAAGATGAGGATGATGAACTTGAGAGACAGAAGAGACGAGCAGCGCAGATGGCAAGACGAGAAGCGCAGAGAACAGCAGGCGAAGCTCACAGAAAGAAGAGCACGAGAGGCTAAGAAAATACGAAATCGAGAATATACGATAGTAAGTTACTTTTTTGTTTGTATTTTTATTTCATTGGTTGTCTATATGGTATATTTTGAATTGGAAAAAAAAGACAGTATTATCAACAGTCCGTATAATACAAGACAGGATCAGTTTGAAGACCGTGTTGTGCGGGGAAGTATTTTATCGGCAGATGGACAGACGCTTGCGTATACACAGGTCAATGAAGATGAGACAGAGACAAGAATTTATCCGTTTAATAATCTGTTTGCACACATTGTCGGATATGATTCAAATGGAAAAAACGGCCTGGAATCTCTGGCAAACTTTGAGCTGATGACATCTCATGACGGCTATGTCAAGCAGGTCAAAAATGAAATGCAGGAGACGAAGAATCAGGGAGATAATGTGGTAACAACCTTAAACACTTCTCTTCAGCAGACCGCTTATGATGCGCTGGGAGACAATCAGGGAGCAGTTGTTGTGATGGATCCGAAAAGTGGAGCAGTGCTGGCTATGGTAAGTAAGCCGGATTTTAATCCGAACACTGTTTCACAGGATTGGGATTATCTGACCAGTGATTCTTCAAACAGCAGTTTGTTAAATCGTGCAACACAGGGAGCTTATCCGCCAGGGTCAGTTTTTAAAATTGTGACAACACTTGCTTATCTTAGAAGTGAAAATGGAAATCTGGATAATTTTACTTATACCTGTGATGGAAGTATTACTGTAGATGATCATACTATCAGTTGCTATGATGGAGAAGAACACGGAACGGAAGACTTGAAACAGCGTTTGCGAAGTCCTGTAACAGTGCATTTGCAAATCTTGGTATGGAGCTTGGTGCTAAAAAACTGACGAGTGCGGCAGAAAGTCTGCTGTTTAATAAAAAGCTTCCGATTTCTATCAGTTATAACAGCAGTAAATTTGATTTAGGAGATCACCCGGGAAATCCACTTTTAATGCAGACCTCAATCGGTCAGGGAAATACTCTGGTTTCTCCGATGCATATGGCATTAATTGTAAGTGCAATTGCAAATGATGGTGTGCTGATGAAACCATATTATATTCAGCAGGTACAAAATGTAAATGGAGACGTTGTAAGCAAGACAAAGACGTCGGAGTATAAAACACTTATGACAAAAGAGGAAGCTTCCAGATTAAAACAGTTGATGCAGGAAGTTGTAAATCGCGGAACAGCTTCGGCTTTAAGCGGAGAAGTTATTCTGCAGCCGGAAAAACAGGCTCTGCGGAATATTATGGAAGCGATGGAAGTATTCATACACATTCCTGGTTTGTGGGAATGGCAGAAAATGACGAATCACAGCTTGTCGTTGCAGTAATTGCAGAAGGAGCAGGAACAGGAAGTTCTGTAGCAGTGCCGATTGCCCATCAGATTTTTAATCAATATTATTATTAATTCTTAATCGTAAATCCTTGCACAGGTTCTCAAAAAGAGGTATACTAAACACAATGAAACACAACGCTGACCGGGAAACGGTTTTTACAGGAGGACTTGCAAAATGGTTGAAGCAACGAGCTGTGGCGGGGTGGTAATATATCGCGGAAAGATACTGACCTTATACAAATCCTACAAACATAAATATGAAGGATGGGTATTGCCAAAAGGGACTGTAGAAGAAGGCGAAGACTATAAGGATACGGCGCTTAGAGAGGTAAAAGAAGAGTCGGGAGTGACAGCAAATATTATTAAATATGTGGGAAAAAGTCAGTATAGTTTTTGTATACCGGAGGATACGGTAGAGAAAGAGGTACATTGGTATCTGATGTCTGCGGGAAGTTATTACAGTAAACCTCAGAGAGAAGAATACTTTGTGGATTCCGGATTTTATAAATTCCATGAAGCATACCATCTGTTGCGGTTTTCAAATGAAAGACAGATTTTGGAAAAGGCTTATAATGAATACTTGGATTTAAAAAAAGCAAATCTTTGGGGAAACAGAAAGTATTTTTAGGGGAGAAGGGACTGGATTATCAGTCCCTTCTATGCTATCAGGAACATACTTTGGGAATCCGAGAGTACATAGGAATAGTAAGGAGGCAAAGACTATGTTAGAACAGATTGACTTGACAAAAACTATGGAAAAAGAGGCTTATCGTGAAGAAATAGCACAGATGGAACTGACTCTTGCAAGAATGCAAAGAGCATGTAAAGAACAGAAAATACCTGTTATTATCATATTTGAGGGGTTTGATGCAGCAGGAAAGGGACTCCAGATTAACAAATTGATTCATCCGTTAGACCCAAGAGGATTCCACGTATATGCAATGAAAAAAGAGACAAAGACGGAGCAGATGTACCCGTTTTTGTGGCGCTTTTGGACGAAAACCCCAGAAAAAGGAAGAATTGCAATTTTTGATACAAGCTGGTATCGTCATGTATCCGTTGATTTTTTTGAAAAGAAACTGTCAAAAGAAGAACGAAATCTGGCATATCAGGAAATCAATACATTTGAGCGGACTTTAACAGATGATGGTGCGGTTTTGATAAAATTATTTCTTCATATCAGCAAAAAAGATCAGAAAAAACGTTTTGAAAAGCTGCTTGAGTCGAAAGAGACTGCGTGGCGTGTCAGCAGGAGGATTTAGAACGAAATAAAAATTATGATGGATATAAATCAATTTTAGAAAATATGCTGGAACAGACAGAGACGGAATATGCACCATGGACGATTGTGGAAGCAACGGATAAAAAATATGCAACTGCTAAAATTTATGCAACTGTAATTCACCAGTTAGAAGAAGCACTGAAGAAGAGAACAGTGCAAAAAGAGGAAAAACAGACAGAAAAGCAGGAGAAGAAGCAAAAGCTGTTTGAGGCTTCTGTTTTAAGCAATGCAGATTTAAGTTGTTCTTACACAAAAGAAGAATATAAAGAAAGACTACAAAAACTACAGAAGAAAATTGCGGTTTTGCACAGTGAACTGTACAGAAGGAGAATTCCCGTGGTCTTAGGATTTGAAGGCTGGGATGCTGGTGGAAAAGGAGGAGCAATCAAACGTCTGACCGAGTTTATGGATCCAAGAGGCTATGTCGTAAATCCAACAGCTGCACCAACTGAAGTTGAAAAAAACCATCATTATTTATGGAGATTCTGGCAGAACATGCCAAAAGCAGGACATATTGCGATTTTTGACCGTACCTGGTATGGCAGAGTAATGGTAGAACGGATTGAAGGCTTCTGTACAAAAGAAGAATGGCAGAGAGCTTATCGGGAAATCAATGATATGGAAGCACATCTTGCGAATTCCGGAGCAATTGTAATGAAGTTCTGGATGCAGATTGATAAAGATGAGCAGGAAAGACGTTTTAAAGAGCGTATGGAAAATCCGGAAAAACAGTGGAAGATAACAGACGAAGACTGGAGAAACCGGGAAAAATGGGAACAGTATGAAGAAGCGGTTAATGAAATGATTATTAAAACATCGACCTCTTATGCTCCGTGGACAATTGTAGAGGGAAACTGCAAGTATTATGCAAGAATTAAAGTATTGGAGACTGTAGTAAATGAAATTGAAAAGAGATTAAAAAAGACAGATTAGGAAAAGTATATGTTAAACTGGTATAAAAATCTGTATATTGGCGATAATGCAAAAAAGAAATCAAAGAAACTAATACACAAAATTAATCAGGGAGCAGGTGTAATTGACGTGTATGTCATTGCACTTGCGGTTAATCCTGAAAATTCATTGGAAATCTTTTCAGCAAATTTATTGATGCAGAGTGCGCTTAGACGAAATTGCCCGACGATTATCGGGCTTGCAAAAGGGTATGAAGAGGCACTTGAGATTATAGAGCAGATTGTAAATGAAGTTTATCAGGAGACTGGGACAGCGGAAATTCGGACATGGCTTGAGGCACGAATAGAAAAAAATGGAAGGAAGAAGAAAAGGAGTAGGACATGATGTGGATACATATTATTTTGGTACTTCTTAAGATAATCGGAATCTTGCTTCTGGTTGTTGTATCTTTACTTCTTTTAGCAATTTTTTCAATTTTGTTTGTGCCGGTTCGGTATCAGGCTTATGGGTATCGTGATAATCAAATTAGTAAAGGAATAATAAGAGTCTTCTGGCTGGCGCGTTTGATTTCTTGTAAAGTCAGTTATGACAGTTATGGAAAGAAAATAAAGTGGTCTGTAAGAATTTTTGGGATTTCCATACAGAAAGTAACGGCTTGGAAAAAGAAGAGAAAAAGCAGAAGACAAAATACGAAGAGAAAGAAAACGCAGACAAAAAAGACGGAAAGAAAAGAAACAGAAACCGTATTAAAAGCAAAAGAACTACAAGAGAACATAGAGCAGGAACAGAATCAGAATGCAACAGAGGCAGAACAAAAAAGAAAAAAAGTTAAAG
>ENA-OQCN01000149-OQCN01000149.1-human-gut-metagenome-genome-assembly--contig:-NODE-149-length-35057-cov-2.852705_pt1 | contig 35057 bp, 53 predicted proteins | sample MGYA00242497_ERZ504576 | MGnify/ENA primary metagenome ERZ504576 (study PRJEB26092, sample SAMD00036296) | human gut metagenome | host: Homo sapiens | study: EMG produced TPA metagenomics assembly of...
GTACAAATGCGGTCAGACATTCACTTGCCACAAAAGTGCGTGCAGAAATCAAGAGCAAGGATGGTATTAATTCTCTTAAAATCACAGATAACGGAACAAATACCTGTACTACAATCCAACTTGGCACAGGACTTTCCGGACTTAAAAATAAACAGAAATGCTCGGTGGAACCTCAGTGTTACACCATATCCGCATTTCGCAGTTGAGTTAACCGTAAAGGAGGGTGAAAACTATGATTAAAGTATTGATTGTTGACGACCACACTTCTGTCAGAGAAGCCTTTAAAGCAATGTTTGAGGAAAAAGATGATTTTTGCGTTGTTGGTGAAAGTGCAAATGCGAACGATTGTGTGCTTTTATGTGAAAGGCTAAGTCCCGATATTGTACTGTTAGATGTATGCACAGAGGGCTACTCCTCCGGACTTGTTGCTACGGAAAATATCAAACAGAATTTTAAAGATATTAAGGTAGTGGTTATGAGCGGCTTTGATGAAATATCTTATTCTCCTCGTGCTAAAGAGGCAGGTGCAGACGCATTTGTATATAAAAGCAAAAGTATGACATTTTTTATTGATACAATACGAAAAGTGCTCAATGGAGAAAAATATTTTCCTGAACCCAAAACAATTCCTTTGCCAAAGGGTGAAACTCCTTTTACTGAAAGAGAAATGCAAATTCTCAGATTAATTTGCAAGCATAAATCAAGAGGAGAGATTGCCTCGGAGCTTTATATCTCGGAAAACACAGTAAAATATCACATTGGTAATCTGCTTTCAAAAACCGGATGCTCAAGTGTTGCTCAGCTTGCAATTATTATGATTTCAAGCGGTTACATCAACCCTCTATATTAAAATATAACAAAATATAGCTTTACCACCTTTTATTTACAGTAATTTTGCCAAAACTACCCAAATGGGTAGGGCAAAATATTATAAGTTACTGTACAATATAATTGTATCAAGGATATATCTCCTGTACAAATATATTGAAAAGGTGGTTTTTTAATGAAAGGAAAAGGATTACTTAAAGTCGTTGGTATTTTAATGATTATCGGCGGTGCAATTTCTATTATCATGAGCATTATTGCCATTGCAAGTGTAGGTACTTTAACTTACTTCACAGACGGCGACCTTGCCTCTGTTCAACTTAATCCGACAATAATTTATACTTCATGTGTTGTTATGATTCTGGGTTCGGTTGCTGAGCTTATTGCAGGTATCATTGGTGTAAAAAATTGTAAAAAGCCCGAAAAAGCAACCTCGTGCTTAGTGTTCGGTATTATTGTTGCAATATTTAATTTACTCGGCATTATTATTGGTGCGGTTGGCGGTAGTGGCTTTAATTTCGTGTCACTCGTAATAGGCCTTGTATTACCTGTACTCTTTATTGTTGGTGCGGTAATGAATAAGAAGTCTAACTGATAGAAAATTACAAGGCAGATGTGTTTTTACTCATCTGCCTTTATTTGTTTTATAGAATATTATTATTTTGAAAATGAAAAAATCGGTTGTGATTTTATTGTGTATGCTCAATATATTTTTATTTAACAGTTGCAAAAATAAAAACAAATCAACTTTTTCACCTCAGCTTGAATATATAAGCATAAGTTGTAACCATACAAACTATGATTATTGTTATAGCTTTACAGCATACACAAAAGACAGTAAGGCTTACTTTTCAGCAGATTGTACCATTGAGAATTTTGAATTAAGCGGTAAGCATATAGAATTTGAAAATAAAAAAATAGCTTATAATGAGTTTTTTAAAAAATTCAAAATTTCGCAAAAAAAAATAATCTTTATAATTTATATAGCAATCATAAAAATATACCATACGATGCTTGCGACATAACTACATACTCAATCACGACAAAGTGGGAAAATCAGCAAGAACTTACAGTATCGGATTATAGCTTTGATACTGATATTCAAAAGTATTTATATTTATTAGCAAAAAAATATTGCAATTCAAAATAAAGGAGGAAAAAATATGAAAGCAAAACTCTCAAAAAAGCTGCTCAGCATTGGGCTTTCGGTACTTATGGCTGTTTCTGTATTGCCATTGTCGCTTATATCAACAAATGCAGTAACATGTAACATAAAAATCAGCAATATTACCTACCCACGACCTGACGCAAAACCTGATCATAATATTAAATACAGCGGTAATTTAAAGTACGAATTACTTGGTACAGTTTGGAGTTCAGACAACGACAGTATTAGTGCTTCAATTGAACCAAAAGAATTTGAAAATTTCTATAAAACTCTTTTCGGTTCAATGAGTGATCAACTGAGTGAAGAAATGAATGACCTTCCAAAGTTTGTTGATACAGAAAGTTATTATTTTTATTTCTATTGTTTGTTGTAAGAAATCAAACAATACCATATGGAATGCAAGCAGATGTTGAATTTTATGATACAGATAACAATTTGCTTGAAGGATCGGAAGAAAGAATGTTTATGCCTGTATCCACATTGAAAAGTCAGCTTCCGGATGATACTTATATTGATCCCAATTATCTTTCCGATAACGATACTGTTTTATTATGTGCGACAAAAAGAATTATTTGTTCTCCTAAAGACCATATCCACACAAGCGGAGCAAAGGCATATGACATTTTTGAGCATTATGAGTTATGCAAAACCTGCGGTAAAAAAAATGCTTGATACGGTTTATACTCATAGCGAATCATCTTATAAAGGAAGAGAGCATTGGTATGTTGACAAGCAGCCTACCAATACAACAGATGGCAGATGGTATAAAAAATGCGGCGGCTGCAATTATGAATTTGATTCACTTACAATTCCAAAAAGAAGCAATCAGATTATTGTTAAAAGCTATGACGAGCTTAAAGCCGCACTTGCAAAAGGCGGAAAGCAATGGATTACTATAAATTTTACCAATAGTTACAATGGCTATGAAGTTATAGAAGACTCAAAACGAAATAATGAGTTATGCTTAGATGATCCAAAAGCTGAAATTACTATTAATATGAATAAATTTAAAATTTCAAGGGAAACCCTTTATGATGATTGTCTTTTTAACATTAAACGTGGTAGTCTTAGAATACTTCAGTTTGATACTTCAAGTTTAAACGATAACAACACTACATTCAGTTTTTTCTCAGGAAACAATAACAGATGTATATTTAATGTTGCAAAGGGTGCAAGCCTAAGATTGAGCAATATAAAGGGTGTAGCAAGAAGCACAGAGTTTTACTATGATTTTCCTTGCGTTATTTCAAAAGGAAATCTGCAAATAGACGGTGGCATATATACAACATATACTGAAAAACCGGCTATAAACATTACGGGAGGCAATGTCACCATTAACGGCGGTAAATTTGAAGCAACATCAAAAGGCCCTGTAATCGGTACTGTAAGTTTTCACATAGAATAGGAAAAACCGTAAAAAGCCGTTAAAAAAAGTTAAAAGTATAAAAATATAGTAAACAAGCCGTTTTTTAGGTGTAAAAAAAGATTACACTTTGAAAAACGGCTTGTTTTTTCTATTTAGTGCGAAAACGAAAAACGGAGTAATTAGACTGCTTTGTGGCAGAATGATTACTCCGTAATATTTTAAATATCGAGTGTTTAAAAGCGTTTAAAACGGCTTTAAATCGGCTTTTTATAGACAATTATCTTAATAAAATTAATGATTACTCAAAGTAAATCAATGGCAACAAAGTTAAAAGTTAAAGGCAACTTTGTTGCCTTTCCGATAAACACTATGTTTTTAACATTTTAATAGTTTGTTTGTTAATAATCGGTTTATTTAACAGCTTTACATAATTATTTATAAAATGTGTATATTTATTCAAAATCTACTGTGCCTATAACTTTGCCTGCACAGCGAATGTCATCATACTCGGCTAATTTGATTGGTTTGTATGCAGGATTGAGGGAAATAAGCTCTCCTTTTCCCATTTGCTTAACATATGAATCACCGTTCAAAATGAAAATTCCGATTTCTCCTTCTAAAATTGAAGGAGATTTTTTATTAATAGAACATCGTTATCAAAGAATTTAGGCTGCATACTATCTCCCCTAACTTTAAGCATAAAATCAGCCTGTTCTGTTAGAGAAGTTTTGGAATAGTCATCCATTCAACAGGAACATCATCAGACAACCAATTACCGGTGCCGGCAGAAGCTCCGGTCATATATAAAGGAATAATTCTGCTTTTTGTTGGTTCTTTTACAACTTGTGATCCCTGCTTTTCAACCTGTTTGGGCATTTCATCAGTTCTGCCAAGCAGAAAATCTCCTGAAACATTGAAATAATCAGCAAGGATATTTAAGCTATCATACTTTGGAAGTTGTCTTCCGCTTTTCCAATTACTTATTAAAGATTCAGAAATACCAGTATCTTTTGACATCTGATAAGCTGTAACATTGCAATTTTGTAGTAATTGCTTAAAAATATCACTAAACATTTATGCACATCTCCAAACTTCGCAAAAGCGAAGTATTTTATCTTGAATACTTAGCAAATGCGTAGTATAATAATACCATAGTAATTTATTTACTTAATAATACCATAGTCATATTTTAAAAACAAGGAGGTATTGCAATGAAAATAGCTGAAAATCTAAAAAAATTCAGAAAACAACAAGGTTTGTCACAAAAAGAGCTTGCTCAGGTTGTAGGCGTTAATCAAACAATGATTGCTCATATAGAAAACGGTGTAAAAATCCCCTCGCTTGCGGTTAGTCTTGAATTAGCAGCCGCACTCAACACAACTGTTGATGAGCTTTGCAAGGGGGCATAAAAATGGCAAATTGTAAAGAGTGCTTGAATTACTATATCTGTGGCGATATTTGGAATGATAAGGCAGAACGCTGCAAACATTTTAGAGACCGCAACCACATTGTAGAGCTGCTTTGCAATGTAGGTGATACAGTATGGCTGCTTGACGGAAAGTTCGCCTTTAAATCCAAGGTTGATGAAATCAGAATTTTAAGCGAAAGCAGAATTTTATATCATTGTGAAAATGCTTATGATTGGTTTGAAAAATCTGACTTCGGTAAAACCGTATTTATTAGCGCAGAAGATGCTGAACAGATGATAGGAGGAAATTATTAATGATTGGCAAGGTGTTATACCGGTATACGGTAATAGGAAATATCAACAACCGTGTGGTGCTTGCTCATAACCCAAAAGCTGTTGAGCCTTGGGTTGTATGGTGGCTTGACAGTGACGGTGATCCTTACAGCGGAAGTTATTTTACAAACCGTGCAGCTGCGGTCAAGGAATTTATTAAAAGATCGTTTTAGGAGTGTTACTAATGTATAAGAAAAATTGCAAACGCTGCGGTAATGACTTTATCTCTCGGTCAACTAAGGCTAGATACTGCCTGAGTGCGTGCCGGTTATTAAACTACGATCACTAAAATCAAAAAATAAAGAATTGAATCGCGCTTGCACTGATGACACGGAGTTTTTAGTCAGCATCTATACGGCACGTGGGGAGTCACAAAGCAGGATTGCATCAGACCTCGGTCGCAGCGAGGAGAATGTTCTCAAGATTTTAAATGAAGCAAAGGAAAGCGGAAGATATGACGAGCATATTGAGCGACATATAGCTTATGCCGGAGATACAAGGATAATCAAGGAGGAAATATGCAAAGAATGACATCAAAACTGCACGATTTTGCTCCCGTTTTATATGTAAATAAAGAAGGGAAGCATCTCACCCCAGCGGAAATATCAGTAGGTCAGACGCGAGAAGTGCTGCAAAGACTTTGCGAATACGAGGAAACCGGATTATTACCTGATGAAATCTTAGAACTAAAAAAATCAAGGAGAATAATTATGAGTGACATTTTAGAAGAACTACACAGAGAAGCGAGATACGCTTTGAACAGTCATTCTCTTAACTTAACATACCAAACATATGGAAAAGCCGAAATGGCTTATAAGCTGAAAGCAATTACTTGGGATGAGTTTCAGAACTTAATACTATTTTAGTAAGAAATGGTATGAATAATCCGGCTGCTGAACTTCATTAATGCCGAAACCGCCGCAAGGCGGTCAGCAGGAAATGACCTCCCTGCTCTGACGATGGCAGGTCAAAAGGATGTGATTTATTGATTTATCTTACAGTCAAAGAAGTTGCCGAGTTGAAAGAATGTTCAACTCAATATATTAAAAAAAATTGTTTTGGATGGTTCTCTAAAAAAGTGAAGTATCTGCTAATAAAAACAATCGTAAAAAGTATTTAATACCTTTATCGGAGCTTTCTCATTCAGAACAACTTAAATATTATAAATCTCACGCAATACCTATCCCTGAGGATTTGTTACCTGAACGCAAGACAGAACGACCTCACAAGGAATTTGATGAATTTTCGGCTGAACAGCGAGAAGAAATTGCAAGCTGGATACGAATTATCAAGTCGTGGGATGAATATTGTGCAACATCAAAGTTGAGCAAAGTGAATGCTACCGAAAAATTTGTCCAGCTGCAACAGGTTGCAAACCCTGAAATCAACATTTCAAAAAGCATTTTATATAGAAAGAAAAAGGCTTTAAAAGAAGATGACCTTGCAGGGTTGATTGACAACCGAGGAAGTTGGAAAAAGGGTACATCAACTATACCCGATGTAGCGTGGGACTGCTTTATGAGCTTTTATCTTGATGAGGCTCAGCACCCGATTAAGGCTTGTTATGAGTACACTAATATGTGGATTAAACAAGCTGCTCCTCAGCTCTTACCACTGCCGGCTTATTCGGCATTTTATCGTAAAGTACAGAATGATATTCCAAAGCCACTTGAGATTATGGGGCGTGAGGGAATGAAAGCCTTTCGTGACCGCTGCGCTCCATATATCAAAAGAACATACGAGGGTATGGTAAGTAACGAATGGTGGATTGCAGATAACCACACCTTCGATGTTCAGACAAAAGGAGCGGACGGAAGTGTTCACAGACTTTACCTTACAGCGTTTTTTGATGCTCGTTCGGGTATTTTTACAGGCTGTTATGTAACATCTGCTCCGTCCTCACAGGCTACGCTCATTGCTCTGCGAAAAGGTATTATGAAATACGGAATACCAGAAAATATATATGTAGATAACGGTAGAGAATTTTTAACCTTTGATGTCGGCGGACTTGGACACAGAACTAAGAAAAGCCAAAAGGGCAAATTTACACCGCCACCTGTGTTTGAGCGTCTTGGAATTAAAATGACAAATGCTCTTGTACGAAACGCAAAGGCTAAAATCATTGAACGCAGATTCAGAGATGTCAAGGACAGGCTATCGAGATTATTCCCGACTTATACAGGCGGAAATGTTGTAGAACGCCCTGAAAGGCTTAAGTTTGTTCTTAAAGATGATGATAAAATCCCTACTGATGAAGAATTTACAAACGCAGTTGAGGATATACTCACTTACTATATGAATGAAAAGCAATATAGCGGTGCTGTTAATTCTGACAGTGGCAAAACTCGTATGCAGGTGTATAGAGAACAGCTCAAGGAAAAGCGTATTGCATCAGAGCTTGATCTCAACCTTATGCTTATGCGTTCTACAAGAAGTCAGAAGGTCGGTAGAAGAGGTGTCCATCTTACTATTGCAGGAGAAAAGATTGATTACTACAACGATGAGCTTATTCTCAATTACTTTGGCAAGGAAATGTATTGCAGATATGATCCTGAGGATATTTCAACAGTTAGAGTGTATGACCTAAATGATAACTACATAATGACTGTACCTGTTGATAATGAGGCGGTACTTACTTATGGTTCATCTAAAGACGCAGTAGGACAAGCTTTACGCAAAGTCAGAAGTCTTGAAAAGCTCACAAAGCAGGAGCTTAAAGCAAGTCAGATTACCGCCCTCGGCAAGAAAACGGCTCTTGAAATTGTGCTTGCCGCTGCCGAAGAAAACAAGGCAAAAGCAGAGGAAATAAATCCTAAAGTTATTTCAGTACATCGTGCCGATGAAACGGCAGAACAGTTGCCTGTGGCAGTCGGTCAGAATAATATAGTAAAAATTGATAAAGCAAAAATGATCAGGAATCTTGAAGAAAGACAGAGGGAGGAATAAATATGTCAATCAATCCTGAATTACAGCAAAAGCTAAGAGATTATATTAAAAACGCTTGCAAAGGCTCGCAAAATCAAGCGGCTAAAGCACTTGGTTGGTCACCTGCGTATATTTCAACTTACCTTAAAGGTGAATTCAAGGGTGATATAGCTAAGTTTGAAGCTTCATTGACCGAGGCTTTTGCAAACAAGAACGCAGCGGAAAACCTCAGGAGTGCAGTTGTAAGCGGTACATACAAGCCTACAGGCATAAGTGAGGGAGTATATGAAACAATCCGCTTGTGTCACCTCAAGGGCGGTCTGGCTATTGAGTGCGGAGATGCAGGAATCGGAAAGACTATGGCTTGTAAGAAGTATGCAGAGGATTTTCCTACTTCGGCGATATATGTTACCGTTAATCCTTGTCTGGTTACTCTTAACGCATTTTTAAAGCTGATGTGCCGTACTCAGAAGATTACGGCAAGCGGTCGCAGGGATGAAATGTGGATGAGGCTGTCAGACAGCTTTGCAGGAGAACGCAAGGTGATTATCATTGATGAAGCTCAGCACCTTCCTATAAAGACTATTGAGGCAATCAGAGCTTTCTTCGACAGCAACCCAACACTCGGTATTTGCCTTGTCGGCAACATTGAAACCGTAACCAATACAGGCAGAAGTAAGGAGGCTTTTCGCTCAGATTAGAAACAGAACAAAACTTACTGAAATCAGACACACAACATCAATTACTGCAAATGATATAGCGTTGCTTTTCCCACCTGTTGATGAGGATGAGAAAGCAAAGAATTTATTGCTTGGTATTGCACGCTCAGAACAAGGTATCAGAGGAGCAAGCAATGTGTTTTCAAACGCAGTTGATAACGGCAATATTACATATGACGGCTTACTTGCAATGGCTAAAGCATGAAAATTAATGTTTACGGAGGAATTTAAAATGAGTTTAAAGAGAATTATGTTGTATGTTTTAACAGGATTTTGTATGGGAGCAATTACCCTTGCAATGCTCGAAAAGATGGGATTTCGCATAGCTTCATATGGCGTTGAAATGCTGTTTATCCCTTGTGTAGTGCTTTGTATCTGCTTTGGTTGGGCATTAAAAACAGATGTATTAAGACTATTTAGGAGGAATAAAAATGTTAATACACGCAGAAAATGAAAAGCAAAAGGAAGTTACCGCAATACATATTTGTAAGGGCAGTATTTGCGGTAACTGTCTGAATTACAGCAAAAGTATCCTTAACAGTCAAAAAGGTTATTGCATATCTTCAAACTCTGCTGTTGAAAGGTGCGATTATTGCAGTTTATTCAAGGAGGTTAAAATGAATGCTAACAAAAAATAATCAATCAAACCAACTGTTAAAAGAAGCACAGAAACTTGGTGTTTTGTGCAAAAATTGTAAAAATGGCATTATAACTAAAAACAATTGTTTTTGTCCTGATTATAAATCGTGGTGGTATGAATCCAGCAACTGATTTTTGCAGTTTATTTGAAAGAAAAGAGGGATAACAGTGACCGCAGAAGATTGGAAAACGGTCGATAAAGCCTTAAAATCCGTTTTATTACCGGGAGTTAAGCTGCTTATTGACGGATACGAAGTAACACTTACATTATGCCAAAAATCACAGTTTAAAAACGCTATTGCAATATGGATTAACGGAAGTTTTAAAGGCAAATGGCTTGCAGAAGATTGTGAGGAACGCAGGCGTTTCCTCTGCTGTAAGAAGAGAACACTTGTTAAAGAAGCAGATTATAAGGCTTATGGCATACGCAGTAAGAAAGCTAAAAAAGAATTAGCAGACAGATATGCCTACGAGGAGTGGTTCTCATATTGGACTAATTTCAACAAGATGAAAAAGCACTTTATCGACAACAATAAAAGCATTGAAATTTTGGAGGTTTTATAATGGATATTACTTTTGATGAAAAGTATTGGAATCAGGGATAATTTCCCTGTTCCTTACAATTCAAAAATAAATTTTAAGGAGGTAAACACATATGGAAACATCAAAAAAGATATGTAAAAACGGCTCAATTACTTTGCCAAAGCAGATAAGAGCGAGGCAGGACTGTTCCCCGGCAACGCTGTTAGTATTAGCACCTCGGCTGACGGAACGGTAACAATTAAGCCGTCAGTTCCCTGTTGTCGCTTTTGTGGAACAGTTGAAAATGTAATCGTTGCTGACAATGTTGTTATTTGCCGCAAATGTGCTGAAAAAATTATTGAAAAGGTTGGTGCTACAAATGACTGATTTAAGAAAACAGATTGATGAGCTTGCGGCAATTAAGGTTGATATGGGAAAGCTCAAGGAGCGTAAGGATAAGCTTGAGGCCGAAATTATAAAGCAGTGCACATCTGACCTTGAGAATACGAAGTATAAGAGTATTCGATATGAGGGTGATGTGTTTGACCTGACAGCCGTTACAGCTGAATCACTCAAGATTACATACAATACATTTTTACCGCTGATTTTCGGTAAGGCATATAAAGATGCAGTCACAGAGAAGACAGAGTATTCGCTCTCAGCTCCGGCTAAGCGAATGCTTATCGGATTGTGGAAAGGTAATTATGTTAAATGTACAGTGAATGAAGTAATTGAGCAAATGAAAGGTGTTTCTGACGAAGAACGCAAACAGCTTGCAAAAAAATGTAAGGGTATTAATTACGATAAAGATGTAAGCAATATTATGAAGTTTACTTCCTTGTCAGAAGATGATGCGAAAGAATATGCTTATCTCATTTCAGAAGCTAAGGTGTGGCAGGATTTTAAAAATATGCTTATCCTCAACGGTGTAAATGAAAATGAAATTGATGACTTACTTATGAAAATTCAGAGTGCCTTTGTGGTCGAGGACAGCACAAAAATCTCTTTGAGTTGAGGTGATTGACTTGTTAAAACCACAGCAAACACAACGAATATAGCTATGGGTGCAAGGCTTGGACTTGTTGAAAGCGGTAATAAAAATGACTTGCTGCACGAACTTGTGTATAGCATATCACAAAAAAGCAGCGTGCGAGAACTTGACGAACCGGAATATAAAAAAGTTGTTGCAGAACTTGCGAACAAGCTTAGAATTGCTAATCTTACAGAACCTAAAACTGTACATCCTTTTAAAGCAAAAAAGCGTGAAGATAAAGGTATTGGCAAGATATCAGACGGTCAGACACGCAAGGTATGGCAGCTTATGTATAGTCTTGAAAAACTTGATAAAAAGCCGTCAAGTGCAAAACTCGGTGACCGCTTATGTGGTATAATTAAAAAAGAATTGCATATTGATGCTTTACCGAAAGACCCCTTTGCGTGGCTTACATATCAGCAGGGAGTTAAACTGATTGAAATACTAAAAAAATACATTGCAAATGCTCAAAGGAGGAAGGACGGTGGAAATACATCTTGATGATCTCATAGGCACTCAGCGTGATATAGCCGAGGTAATAGGTATTGAAAGTTATGTAAAACTTTGCAAGATTTTCGGTGGTGATACAGTGTATATACAAAAATACAGTGAACTGCAGAAAATAGAAAGAAATGCGGAAATCAAAGCTAAATACAACGGCTATAACAGTCGTTTGCTTGCAAAAGAATATGATCTGTCTGAACGATATGTAAGAACAATATGTTCACAAAACAGCCTTGATGGTCAGTTAAGTATTTTTGATGATATTTAGTGGCTTGAGAAAAATATAGGATATTCGTCCTCTACAGACATATAGAATTATAAGGTATTATTGAGTTAGAAACTTGATAATACCTTATTTTTATGGAGTTGAAAAGAAAATATGAATTTTACGGCAGACACTTGGTGGTTGTTCGGTCTTATTGTAACAGGAGCAATAGCAATTATCGGCTTTTTTCTTAAGCGTACTATTAATGAGGCTGACAGGCACGATAAGGAAATTAAAGAGATACAACTGTCTTATGTTACGAAAGATGAGCTGAAAGATGTTAAAAATGATTTAAATAAATCTATCGGTAAGTTGCAGACTGATGTTGAGCAGATAAAAGAAAGTTGCCTGACTAAGCCTGACTTTACCGTTCGCAGATGCAGACCGATAAAAAGATTGATAAAATCTACGATTTACTGATAAAACAGCAGATGGAGGGTAGCGGCAATGATACCAGATAAGGATGAGGCTATTAAGAGGATAAGAGCAACTCGTTTTATAAAAAATAATGGTGTAGTTATCAGAACAATTAATCTGCTCCGTTATAAATACGAGAAGCTTTCAGAGGTCAGATATGCTCTTGATGATATTGAGGATGCAGATTATCTCGACAGTATCAACTATCTATCAGAAAGCGGCTATATTTCTTTAAGGCATATCAAAACCAAACAACCTGCTGAGATTGCGGATGTTGATTACAACGAGCTGGAAGCTAAGCTTACAGCAAAAGGTATTAAGCTGCTTGCAGGAAATATTTTTGATGATTTAGTTGAGGTGTAGCTATGAGCAGAACTAACCGCAGAGCCTGCGGAAAGATAGACAAGCTCCCTGCTGATCTCAAGGACACAGTAGACCAAATGCTTGTTAGTGGTCAGACATACAGAGAAATCGTATCATATCTCTCTGAAAACGGAGAGCAGCTGTCGCAGGCGGCAGTCAGTCGTTATGCATCAAGATTTTTAGCAAACGCACAGCAGTTGAGAATAGCACAAGAAAATTTCCGAATGATACTCACCGAAACCGAGCGTTATCCTGAACTTGATCCGGCAGAGGCTATTTTAAGAATGGCATCACAAAAAGTGTTTGATGCAATTGCAAAACTTGATGAAGGTCAGTTTGATGATGTGTCAGCTGATGACCTTTTAAGACAGGCAACAGCACTTGCAAGAGCAGTTGCTTACAAACGCAAAACAGACATTGATGTCAAGTCAGACAAGCAGATTGCACTTGAGGAAAATCAGAGCTTGCTTTATGAAACTATCAAGAAAAGTAACCCACGCTTGTACAATGAGCTTATGGAAGAGATTACGAAGCTTAAAAAACAAGCTAAGGAGGCTTAGTATGGAAAAATACGAATGGTATGTACTACATGTCAGAACAGACAGTGAACTTGACATTGCTAAAGCATTAGAAAGCCGAGGCTTTTCAACGGCTGTACCTATTGAAAATCGTATTATTCGCAAGAGCGGAAAATGGATTAAGAAAGCATACATTGTTTTTGCAGGTTATGTTTTTGTGTTTATGCGATACAGCTGGGCAAAATACTACGCTATGAATAACATAAGCGGAATAATTAAAATTCTTGGCGGAGGTCAGAATCCGATTCCGTTAAGCGAGAGTGAATCAGAGTTTGTTCTCAAGTTATCGGATTTGCTATCTGAACCGTCAGTTTTAAAATTTAATGACGACAACAGTTATAAAGTTGTCAGCGGATTTTTAACAGATTATACAGATAAAATTGTAAAAATTGAACGCAGATACAAGAAAGCAACAGTCAAGGTTACTGTTGCCGGAGAAGAAAAAAGAAATAAAAAGTATCTTTTATAGAAAGATACAGAAACAAATGCCGGAGCAGACAGCGGATTGATTCGTCTTCGCTTGATGAATGGTTGTTATACACTTAGCACCGATAACATCAAAGTTAGCGGATGGCGAAGCTGCATAAAACGGTATTTAAACTTATTTTAAGCACCCTTTAATGGGTGTTTTTATTTTGGAGGTGAGTGCGAATGGATAAGCTGTCAAAACTTGAACAATTACTTAAAGATACAAATACAAAGCAGGAATTTAATATTGTGGAGGACTTAAAGGCTTTAGCTCTCTCCTATGGAGTAGTCAAATCTAAAGACTTCCGTAAAAAGTTAAATGCTCTTATAGCTAAGTACGAAAATGACGAACTGACGGCAATCCGTGAGGCTCTCATAAAGAAATGCCAAAATGGTGATACACAGGCTATCAGGCTCTATGCTGATTACTTTAAGCCTGAAACAGTCACAACCGCTGACGACGGATTGCTTGAGGCACTTGCAAGTGCAGGAAAGGAGGCTTTTGCTGATGAAATTTAAACCTTTTTCAAAGAAACAGCTTAAAGTCCTCTCCTGGTGGAAGGTTGACGGCATTAAGGATAAATACGATGCAATAATTGCAGACGGTTCAGTCCGTTCCGGCAAGACAGTCAGTATGAGCATATCTTTTATCTTTTGGGCAATGACAACATTTGCTGACTGCAACTTTGCCATATGCGGTAAAACCGTAGGCTCTTGCAGACGAAATGTTATTAAGCCGCTTATCAATATGCTTAAACATCGCTATGACATCAAAGACAAGCGGTCGGAAAACTTGCTGATAATCAGCAAAGACGGCAAATCAAACACATTTTACATTTTCGGCGGTAAAGATGAAAGCTCGCAGGATTTAATTCAGGGCATTACGCTTGCAGGCGTTCTCTTCGATGAGGTTGCTCTGATGCCGAGGTCATTTGTTGAGCAGGCTCTTGCCCGGTGCTCTATTGAGGGTGCAAGGTCTTGGTTTAACTGCAATCCCGATAACCCAAACCATTGGTTCTATCGTGAGTGGGTTTTAAAGGCTCCTGAAAAGCACGCTTTGCGACTTAAATTTTTAATGGACGATAACCTATCATTATCCGATAAGGTGAAACAGCGGTATTACAGTCTTTATCAAGGTACATTTTACCGCCGCTTTATCCTTGGTGAGTGGGTTATTGCCGAGGGTCTTGTTTACCAAGATTACAATGACCATATTAAGGATAAGCTGTGGGACGGCAATCCCGATGAGCTTGTCGGACGGTGGTACATTTCAGTGGACTATGGCACGATTAACCCTTGCTCTATGGGGCTTTGGTGTGTGACCGACAATGAGGCAATTAGGGTGGATGAATACTACTACAATAGCCGAAAAGAGGGCTATCAACGCACGGATGAGGAACATTATGTGGAGCTTGAAAAGCTCGCAGGTGACCGATACATAGAGCGTGTGATAATTGACCCGTCCGCCGCCAGTTTTAAAGCTACAATCAAAAGACATGGCAAGTTTTTTGTTAAGTCGGCAAAAAATGATGTGCTCAACGGTATCAGAACAACAAGTCAGATGCTTAATGACGGTCGCATTAAAATCGGCGTTAAGTGTAAGGCATCACAAGAAGAGTTTGGTATGTATCGTTGGGACGATAAAGCCGAAGAAGATAAGGTCATTAAGGAAAACGACCACGCAATGGACGATATACGCTATTTTGCTTATACGATAGCTAAGCGTGAGTTTAAATATAAATAAGGAAGTGAAAATGTGCGAAGGCAAAGACGATTTGTTTTACTAAATTGGCTTAGAATACTTGCAAATAAGCTGTTTCCCGAAAGCGTAGCTAATGCATATTCATATAACGATATGGAAGAGGCTATGGAGGATTGGCTTGAGATTTACGCTGACCTGCCATGGTGGTGTGAAAGCTGTCATAACAAAACTCTCAATCTCGGTGCAACGATAGCATCTGAATTTGCAAGACTAATAACAATAGAGTTTGAAAGTGAAGTCACAGGCTCAAAGCGTGCAGACTTTTTTGCAGGAGCAGTACGAAAGGCTGCTTAAACAGCTTAGAATTAAGCTTGAGGCAGCTTGTGCTGTTGGCGGCATAATGTTTAAGCCGTATGTGCGTAAAGGTGTTATTTTGCCTGATTGCATTACGCAGGATAAATTCATTCCCATTGAATACAGCAACGGCATTATTACCGCTGCTATATTTTTTGACCAGCAGGTTAAAGGCAAGGCTTACTACACACGAATTGAAAAGCAGACTTACAGCTATGAGAACAAATCACACACGATTGAAAGTCATTTTTTTGTTTCGTCAAGTCCCGATAACATCGGAGAGGAAATAAATCCTGAAAATCTTAGCAGCGATATGTGGACAGGTATTGACCCATACATAGTTATTAATGATGTTGACCGTCCTCTGTTTGCTTTTTGGAAAGTACCGTTTGCAAATCACATTGAAAGCGACAGTCCTCTCGGAGTGTCAGTTTACAGCAGAGCAATTAAATTACTCAACGAGGCAGATTTACAATGGGACAGATATTTGTGGGAATTTAAGGGTGGCGAGCTTGCGGTTGATGCAGGTGAGGAAGTCCTTAGACAGCGACCGGGCGAAGATACGCTTGAGACACCGTCAACTCGTGATAGGCTGTTCCGTAAGTTCAACATTGATGCAGACGATAACAAAAAATCATTTTATGAAGTTTTTAATCCGACCCTGCGTGACGAAAACTATTCAAGAGGTCTGAATGAAATCAAAAGGCAGATTAAGTTTAACTGCTCTCTTGCATACGGTACGCTGTCAAATCCGCAAAATGTAGATAAGACAGCGGAAGAAATTAAGGCGTCTAAGCAGCGCAGTTATACCGCCGTTTCCGATATGCAGTCCTCGCTTGAGGCGGTGCTTGAAGATTACATATATGCTTGCAACGCTATGTCAGATGCTTGTAATCTTGCTCCGTCAGGTGAGTACGAAGTCAGCTTTAATTGGGGTGACGGTGTGCTTGAGGATAAAGACAAGGAGCAGGCAATACAGCTCAATGAGGTCAACAGCGGTATCCGCAAAAAGGCAGATTATCTCAAGTGGCGTTACGGAGTAGACGACAAACAAGCGGCAGAAATGTTACCTGAAAGCGGAGTGCAGAGCTTTTTTAACGAGGGTGGTGCTTAATGCTTACACCTGAACAGCTTGCTCACTGTGCGGATGACATATTAGAACTTTATTCTAAGCTTGAGGAGGCTATTGTTCGTGACATAGCACGCAGAGTGCTAAGACGGGAACAATGACAGATACGGCAATATGGCAGGCACAGCATATGCAGGAGCTTGGTACGCTTAACTCTGACATTTTAAACAGTATTTCAAAGTACAGCGGTAAATGTGAGTCGGAGCTTAAAAAGCTGTTTGAAGACGCTGCCATTACTGCGACTGAATATGACAACGAAATATACAGAGCAAACGGTCTTAACCCTAAGTCAATCAAGGTGTCTGATACTCAACTGCAGATATTAGAGGCAGGATTTAAGAAAACTCAAGGCAATTTAAGCAATCTTACTCTGACAACGGCGGTATCATCTCAAACGAGCTTTATTAACGCTTGCAGTTTGGCGGAACTTAAAGCAACAAGCGGTGCATTTTCTCCGCAACAGGCTATTGTTGATGCTATAAAGCAAGTAGCAATAAACGGAGTGGAAGTTGTGTATCCGTCAGGTCACAAGGATAAGATGGATGTAGCGGTTCGCAGAAATGTAATGACAGGTATAGGTCAGACAACAGGGCAAATTTGTCTTGCAAATGCACAGGAGCTTGGCTGTGACCTTATGGAGATTACCGCCCACGCAGGAGCAAGACCGAGTCATTCATATTGGCAAGGTCAGGTTGTAAGTTTGAGCGGACGAAAAGGTTATCTGTCCTTATCAGACATTGGCTACGGTTCGGGTGACGGCTTTAAGGGGTGGAACTGCAGGCACGATTGGTATCCGTACTTTGGCGGTACACGAATGTATGACGAAGAAAAGCTAAAGCAGATGGACGCTAAAAATATTGAGTATCCTGACGGCTCTATGCACACGCTTTATGAGGCGGAGCAAAAGCAACGAGCTTATGAGAGAAAAATCAGGGAGTCAAAACGCATACTTGCCGCTTACGATGAAAGCATTAAAAATGCCGATGACGAAGCAATAAAAAAGGCTTATCAGAATATTTTTAATAAAGAATCCGTAAAGCTGAAAAATCGTGAAGCTGAGCTTAACAATTTCTGTGACAAAACAGGTTTGCTCAAGCGTAATGACAGAGTACAAAAGTATGGTTTTGGCAGGAGTACGGCTCAAAAAGCAGTTTCATCAGCTAACAAGCATTATAAAACTTGGAGTAAAGAGCATAACATAAATAACATAAAAACACTTGCAGAATATTACAATGTGAAGTATAATGATGTTAGGAGATACAACCTTCTTAAAGGATATGTTAAAGCTGTTGACGAAGGTGGTATTTCTCCTTTGATAGGTTTCGATTTGTATGAAGAAAAGGCAAAAGAAGTAGAAAAAATGCTGGTTGGACAAATCACTACAAATGGTATTGAGATTAAAGACTTCACAACTCATTTTATAGATAGAATTATCGGTCAAACCTCAACCTCTCATTCAGGTATGAGACTCGGAACTAAAATGGAATATGCAGTAAACTGTATTACAAAATCAACTGATATATCTGAACCATATTATGTTCCTGTTAAAAAAGGCAAAATAACATATTTAGATAAAAGGCAAAACATTGTTTGTGATAATTGTTCGGTTGTTATAAGTATAACAGACAACAGATTGATACAAACTACTGCATTTAAGGAGTGATTAATTGTGATTAATTTTACAGAAACAGATATTAAATTTATTAAAAGTAATATACCAAATTACGAAAAAATTTTTAAGTCATCAAATTTAAGAGATGTGCTAATTGTTTTGTCTGATTGGATTTCAAAAAACGGTTGGGATGAAAGTGGATATAATTATAGTAGTTTAGGCAGACAAGCCCAAGCTGTTTATGATAATATCTATTTCAATAATCGCTGATATTTCACTTATTTAAGATTTATTACACAAAATGTAAAGTTACACCACCAATTCATTAAAACGCAAATTAAACGATTTTAAAAGGTATTTAAAGGGGTATTTGAAATACTCCTTTTACTTTTGCCACAAATTTATATTTATAGGTTATAAGCTCCCGATTTTCGGGGGCTTTTAATATTACTCAAAAATAAATTAAACGGAGGTAAAACTATGGACTTAATGGAAATCCTTAAAGCCTTGTTTGGTGATGAGGCTTTGACATTTGAGCAGTTTGCCGAAAAGGTAAACAATGCGGCAGATGTTAAGCTCGGCAACCTTGCAGGCGGTCAGTACATTGAAAAAGAAAAGTATGACGATGTGTCAAAGCAGCTTGAAACCGCAAACGCTAATCTTGAGGGGTATGACCCGGAGTGGCAGACAAAGCTTGCACAGGCACAGGCAGACGGCGAGAAAAAGCTCAACGACTACAAGTTTGAGCAGGCGGTTGAATCTGCAATCAACAACGCAGGTGCTGCGGATTTGGTATCTGTCAAGGCTAATCTTGATATGTCAAAGGTTGCACAGGGAGAAGACGGCAGTATCACAGGACTTGACGAACAGCTTGCAGAGCTTAAAACAAACAAGCCTTTTCTTTTCAAGTCTGATGAACCACAGAAAAAGTTAAACCTCGGCGGACCCACGGGCGGTGCGAAAGCAAAGTCCGGCTCAAACATCAAGTCTGCCGTTGAAGATTTTTACAAGAAATAAGGAGGAAAACATATGCCTATTACATTAGCAGAAGCAAGTGTCGGCAGAGCCGACAAGGTCACACAGGAGGTAATTGATACTCTCCGCAGAGGTTCTCTTTTTATGGATGAACTAACATTTGATGATGCCGTATCTCCGGGTGTCGGCGGTTCAACAATGACATACGGCTACTTGCAGTTACAGACACCGTCAACCGCCGCCGGCAGAGCTATTAACAGCGAATACACAGCCAATGAGGCAAAGAAAGTCAAGAAAACCGTTGACCTTAAAATCTTCGGCGGTGCTGCTGAGGTTGACAGAGTAATTCAAGAGGCGACAACAGATGAGATTGCTTTTCAGCTTGAGCAGAAGACAAAGGCAACAAAAAACTACTTCCAGTACACTTGCATTAATGGTTCAAAGACTGATAAGTCGGTTGATTTTGACGGTCTTTCCACTATGCTCAAGGGTACAAGCACAGAGTACAATGCAGGAACGGACAAGACGGTTATTGACCTTTCTACCTCGGCACTCCTTACGAGCAACTATCAGTCAATGATTGATATGCTCAATGAGTTTCTCTCAGGAATTGACGGCAAGCCGACAATGTTCCTTGGAAACAGTAAAATCATTGCAAAGCTCAAGAGTGTTGCTCAGCGTGCAGGCTATCTTACAAAGTCAGAGGACGCATTTGGCAAAACAGCAAGAGGATATGACGATATTATTTTCTATGATATGGGCAACTTCTATAACGGCAGTGCCACTGTTCCCTGTGTACCAATCTATGAAACAGGTGCATCAAGTTCAAAGGTAACAGGACTTACCGACCTTTATGCTGTACAGCTTGGTCTTGATGCTTTCCACGGAGTTTCCCTCAGCGGTTCATCAATCATTAAAACATATATGCCTGACCTTACTGCACCGGGTGCAGTTAAGAAAGCAGAGGTTGAAATGGTTGCCGCTGTCGCACTCAAAAATACAACTAAGTGCGGCGTTTTCAGGAATATTAAGGTATCTTGATATGTTTGCAGATTATTCTTATTATACAGATTCTTGGGCAGGTACTTTGATACCTGCTCAGGAGTTTAACAGCTATGCACGCAAGGCTGAACGGCTGATCAACTATATTGTCAACGGCGGTGTTAAGAAGGTTACTGAGCTGTAAAAAATGCTGTTTGCGCCGCTGCCGAGGCGGCATATGAGCTCCGCAAAAGCGTTGAGAACATTCCGCAGGGTATTAAGTCAGAGAATACGGACGGTTACAGCGTTACATACAAGGACTATAACACTGACGAACTTACAGACATGGAAAGAAGAGCAATGTTTAATGCGATCAGACAAGAACTGTATAATACAGGCTTACTGTATCAGGGGGTGCGTTGATGTTTACAAATCATACAACTGTTACGCTTTTTTGCAGTAAAACTTTAGGGCGTGAAAAGCTGTGGAGCAAGCATATATTGGCTGATGTTAATTTTCATGGTGCAGACCAGTTCCTTATATCTGACAAAGAGGTCAAGCGTAGTGATGAGTACATTATTCGTGTACCGCACTCGGCTCTTGAAAAGTATGTTGACAAGGCAACCTACAAGGCTATGCCTGCCGATGAGGCTTTCAACTGTTTTACCTTAAAGAAAGGCGATTATATCGTTAAGGGCGAGGTTGACTGCGAGGTTATAAGCTCGGCTGACATAATCAAGAATTATGATGCGCTTGAGATTGTGTCCGTAACTGAAAATCTCAATGCATCTAACTATTCAAAGCATATTAAATTGGTGGTTAAATGATTATTAAACTGCTTTTTAACACAACTGAAACAATGCTTAAAGACAGAGGCTTGCAGGCTGAGGGCAAGGTACAGAAAATTGTTGACAGCGAAGTCTTACGCAGATGTGACCCTTATGTACCGTTTGACACAGGATACTTAAAGAAAAGCGGCATTGCAGGCACTAAGATTGGTAAAGGTGAAGTTATTTACAATGCTGTATATGCTCACACAAACTACTACAGTAATGCAGGCAAAGGCAAAGAAGGCACTTCTAAGGGCGGTATGCGTGGTAAGTTTTGGTTTGAGCGTATGAAAGCCGACCACCTTGACGATATTCTGAAAACAGCAAAGGAAAAAAGCGGAGGTAAATAATGGAAACATCAATTATTAAATCATTGTTCAAGTGGTTTTGCGACTGTGAAATTCTTGAGGCTGATTCAGAGCTTAATGTAGATTATCTTGGTGAAGATGTAGAACAGTACAGCATTGAAACTGTGCCTTGCAAAACGGTAGTGAAAAGCTATATTGACGGTTCGGCTAAATGTCAGTACCTTTTTATCTTCGCAAGCAGAGAATGTTACAGCTCTGAAAACGGCATAAACATGGCAAACTTGGAGTTTTACGAAAGGCTTGAGGATTGGATTGCAGAACAGAACATAAACCGTAAATTACCTAAGCTGCCTGACGGCTGTACTGCCCAGTCAATTAAGGTGCAGTCATCGGGTTATGTAATGAACAATGATACTAAGACGGCGAGGTATCAAATACAGTGCCGTCTTGAATATACTAAATTTGGAGGTAAACAATGAGTGAAGTAATCAGACAGAGAAGAATGCAGGCAAATTATCTTAATTGCAGTAATGACGGAAAAACAAAAGCATTTGCACTTTTGGGAGTCGGAGCAAAGACACTTGACGAAAACCCGTCTGCTCAGACTAAGAGCCGTAAGTATGTATGCGACAAGTCAGCAACAAAATCTATTTCAGGTTACGATTGGAATACAGCTTTTGATATTGACCAGATTAGAGAGCAGGACGCAATTAATTTTATTGTCAACATCGGAGAAAATCAGCTTGTAGGCGAAGATGCAGAAACCGAGTATGTTGTTGTTGATCTTGACCAAAAAGACGCTGCAACTGATACATCATACCACGCACGAAAATTCAATATTGCAATTGAGGTAGCATCCTTTACAAATGATGACGGCGAAATGGGCTGCAGTGGAAACTTTCTTGGCAAAGGTGACCCTGTTGAGGGTACTTTTGATACATCCACTAAAACATTTACTGCTAAATCTGCTTAAGGAGGCATAAACAATGATTATTAATAATGTAACCTTGCCTGACATTGATGTTGCAGACGCACTTGAAATGGAGCGCTTTGAAAAGGCTAACGATAATGTCAGCGACAAAATGAAACAGCTTGATACAAACGGTAAACGCAGATCTGAGCTTATTCGTGCACAGTGCAGTGCTATTTTTGAGTTCTTTGATGATGTTTTCGGTGACGGTACTGCAAAAAAGGTGTTTGGTGAATCGGTAAATCTTACAACCTGCATTAATGCGTATGAGGGCGTTATTGTTGCAGTTAATAAGCTTGACAAGGCAGTCGGCGAACAGTATAAATCAAAACTCGGCAACCGTCAGCAGCGTAGAAATAAGCACAAAAATCATTACAACAACCGACCAAAGATTGTTAAGTGATGAATATGCTTATTAATTCTGTGCCTGACAGATTGAACATTGCCGGAACGGAATACAAAATCAACACTGATTTCAGAACTTGGTTGGAATTTGAAATGCTTTTATCGGAAAATGCGGAAAAAGCAGAAAATACTTTAGCTGATATTAAAAATCTTGTTTTTTGCAAAAATCAACCTCCGTCATTTGCCGATGAAAAGACTGTAAATCAAATTCTTTGGTTTTACCGCTGCGGAAAGCCTCCTCAGAAGGTTAACGGTAAATCTCATAAAGAAGTGTTCAGCTACGAATATGATGACGGTTATATCTGTGCTGCGTTTATGCAGCAGTATCATATTGATTTAAACTCTGCTAAGCTCCATTGGTGGAAGTTTCACGCACTGATGTTGTCATTGTCTGATAGTACAGAGTTTGTAAAAATTATGGGCTACAGGTCGGTTGAAATTAATTCAAAAATGACTGCCGCACAGAAAGCGTTTTATCAGAAAATGAAAAAGCAGTATAAGCTGCCTCTCAAAAAAGAAGTGCAAAAGCAAATATCAAACATTGAAGATGCACTGATAAACGGAGAAACAATTGACAATCTATTGTGAAATTTGTATAATATTGTTAAAGTTATATTATTTCACGAGGTGGTACTATGAAAAAGACTTTATGTTTTCTTATCTTGTCATTGTTTGCAATCAACTGCACAGCTTGCTCAAGTAATGTTAATAATTCAAATCCTACTTTTGAAAATGTTACGCAAATAACATCTCCTGCTTCTAAAGCAGTTGAGGAAACTACTCTTGAACCTGAAACAACACAAAGTGATGTTTTATCTACATTAAGTGAAGACGACCTCATTCAAAGTATTGTGTCTGATTTTACGATAGATGGTGTAAATTTTACATATAAAAAATGTAGCGACAATTTATACTTGGTTAATTCAGATAATGGCAAGATTGATATAGATATTGCTCTGCTTAAACTTGATAATAAAATTTCAGTAGATTATATTAATGTAATTTTATCGACTGAAAGTACTGATGATATTTGTTACAAAGCACTTGTAAGAATGTTAAAGTCTGATATTTTCGGTTTAAGTTTACAGGAACAAATGGATATACTTGTTAATTATAAAACAGGTAAGGTATCTTTTGAAAATGGGACTTTATCTATATCAGAAGCTCAAAAAGATAATATTAGAGTAATTGATTTTAATTTTAAATGATGAAAAACAAATCAAAAATTAAATGCCCTTACTGCGGTTATGAAATGCCCATATACTTTGACAAATCGTCAAGGTGTAGGGGCATTTTTGTATGCTGCAAGGGACGAAACTGTAAGAAACAGTTTGAAATCGTAATAAACGATAACAAAAATAAATAAGGTCAAGTAGAGCCATTATGTGCCGATGACCTCAACGCTTAAAGGTGGTGAGTAATTTGGCATATGATGGCTCTATTAAAATTGATACAAAAATAGATACAAGTGGCTTTAAGGGCGGTATTGATAAAATAAAATCAATTGCTCAAGCGGGTGTATCTGCTGTAACAGCAACGCTCGCAGGTATTACAGCCGCACTCGGTGCAGGAGCAACCGCAGCGGCAGCCGTTGGCTCATCTTTTGAAGCTGCTATGTCAAAAGTATCTGCAATCAGTGGTGCAACAGGTGATTCATTGCAAAGTCTGACCGACAAGGCAAAAGAAATGGGTGCAAAAACAAAGTTCTCTGCATCCGAGTCGGCATCTGCTTTACAATATATGGCTATGGCAGGCTGGGACACAGAGTCAATGCTCAATGGTATTGACGGCATAATGAACCTTGCCGCTGCTGACGGTTTGGACTTAGCAACAACCTCGGATATTGTAACAGACGCACTTACAGCGTTTAACCTTAAAGCCTCAGACAGCACGCACTTTGCAGATGTACTTGCCAAAGCCTCAAGCTCGGCGAATACTAATGTATCTATGCTTGGTGAAAGTTTTAAATATGTTGCTCCTCTTGCCGGCACAATGGGCTACTCTGTCGAAGACGTTTCCCTTGCCCTCGGTCTTATGGCTAATGCAAGTGTCAAGGGCAGTATGGCAGGAACAAGCCTTAAAACGGCACTTTCTAACCTTGCATCTCCAACGGAAGATATGGCTAATGTAATGACACAGTATGGCATATCTATCTCCGATGCCGAGGGTAACGCTTTGCCTCTTATAGATGTAATGAAACAGCTTAGGGAAAAGTTTAGCGGATTAAGCGAAACCGAACAGGCTGCAACAGCAAGCACACTCTTTGGTAAAGAAGCTATGAGTGGTATGCTTGCTATCATTAATGCAAGCGACTCTGACTTTGATAATCTGACTAAAAATATTAACAATGCTGACGGTGCGGCTCAAGCAATGGCTGATACAATGCAAGATAATTTGCAAGGTCAGATTACTATCCTAAAATCAGGGCTTGAAGGTTTAGGCATTGAAATCTACGAGGGAATGTCGGCTCCTTTGCAAGAGGCAGCTGTTGAAGCTCAAAATTATGTAAATCGTTTGACAGAAGCATTTAAAAGTGGCGGTCTTTCAAAAATGATTGAAGAAGCAGGAGCCATTTTCGGCGAGCTTGCAGTTAAAGCTGCAGAGGCTGCCCCTGAAATGATAAATGCCGCTGTTGACTTTTTACAGGCTTTTGTTGACGGAATAGCTGATAATTCCGATAAACTTGCAAAGTCTGCTGTTAATATAATTCAGACTTTAATAACAAGTGTTATTGAACACGCACCTGACTTAATCAAAGCCGCAAAGGTTATTGTTTCAGAGCTTGTTGATAATCTTAATAAGCTGTTGCCAAAAGAACTTCAAGCACCTGTTAAAGAGACTGTAAACACTATTAAAAAGTCATTTGAAAACGGCGGTCTTAAAAAGGCTATTGACAGCGTAAAAAATATTGTAGTCAACTTAGGCAAGGCTTTTACAAATGTAGCAAAGGTTGTTTTGCCTCCTTTGTCTAAAGCAGTTGATTTGCTTGCAGATAATTCAGAGGTGCTATTAGGTGTAATAACTTCTGTATACGCAGCATTCAAATCATATTCGATAATATCAACAGTTACAGCTTTACTCACAACACATACAGCAGCGGTAACAGCCGAAAGCCTTGCAGAAGCTGCGTCGCTCGGAACAATAACGCTCAAGCAGATTGCGGTAGCCGCTCTCACAGGCGAAATCACACTTGCTACAGCGGCACAGTATGCGTGGAATTTAGCTATGAATCTGAATCCGATAGGCATAGTAATCACTGCAGTAGCCGCTCTTGCAGCAGGAATAGCAGCTTTGAATTTATGTGTTGAGCAAGAAACGTCATCTGAGCAACTTCTTGCAGAATCGTATGAAGGAATAGCTGAAGCTTATGCTAATGTTGCTGATGGTGCAACAAATTATATTAACAGCCTTTCGCAGTCTGGAGATGCACTCGAAGGATTTAATGATGCTATCATTATTTCAAATGAAAGACAGTCTGAATTAACTCAAAAAATGGATGAAGTACAGACTGAAATTACGGAAATAGCTCGACACGCCAAAGAAGAACGAACAAGTCTGACTGAGGAAGAAATTCAAAGACTTGATGATTTATTCGCAAAGCAAAAGGAGCTTGCAGATGAACAGCTAAAGGTTCAGGAAGCTTATCAGGGCGTTGTTAAGGATATGTCTAAAGATTTAGCCGAAAATCACGATTTATCACTTGAAGAATATGAGGCTTACTCAAGTGAATATACCGCAACAGCAGAACAAACGAGAGATGACACTGTTAAAGCGGCTGAACAGCAAAAAATCAATTGGCTTGCAGAAAAAAGAGCTTTAATTGGTACTGATGAGCAATATACGGATGAATGGTATAACCAACAGCGAGAAGCCGCCAACAAAGACTATGATGCTGCAGTTGCCGAAGCTAATACACTTTGTTCCGAAACTCTCAAAATTTTACAAGATGGCTATAAAGATAGAGCTGATGGTTTAAAAACTTATTCCGAAAATCAAAAAAAGTATAATGAAGATATTGCAAGAGAAAACAAAAGAAGTAACGACAACCTTGTAGCACTTGAGCAAGCTAAGCAGGCTGAAATTAAAAAAGAATATGATTCAGGCGGTTGCGATACATTACTTATTGAACAAAAATATGACCAATTAATTGCAAATGAGTATTCGCAACATAATAAAAAATTGGCTGATATAAACGATAAATTCACAAAATCATTTGATACAAATCAACAGGAACAGCTTTCAACTTGGTTAGCTATGCTATCTCAAACAGAACTATACGGCGGTAAAATCTCAGATGAAGATAAAAAAGTTGTTGAAGATATTATTAACAATTATGACCAATTGCCTCCTGAATGCCAAGAGACCATGGATGAAGCTATGCAGGGAATGATTAACGGAATAAAAGAAAGATCACCTGAGCTATATGCAAGTGCTTCATCGGTCGCTGATAATATTCTTGCAATTTTCAAAAAGAAGTGGGATATACACTCTCCGTCAAAGGTATTCAGAAAAATCTTTAAGTATACTCTTGAGGGCGGCGAAATAGGTCTTGATGACGAAGCGCCGAAGCTGTATAAGCAAGCCGATGATGTGGCGTCAAAATTTACCGAACGCTTGCAGTCGGGCGTGTCAGCTAACGGCTTGGTGTCGAAAATGCGTGCTGCCGTAGCAGAAGGTAAAAGCTTTGTAGCAGAACAGCTTACAGCTAATGTGGTGCATACGGTCGATATGCAAAATGCTGATAAACAAAAAGTAGTGCTACAAGGCAACATAGTAAATCATCTTGAGGTTGACGGCAGAGAGTTTGCAGTTGCAACAGCTCCGTATATGTCGGAGGAATTAGCATGGGAGGGTAACAATCTATGACAGAGATGTCCGTAAATAACATTGATATTTCTAATTACAGTGCAAGACTGCTTAGCTATGCTGTAAGCGGTACAACGCTTACAAATAATGTTTCAGCTAATACTAATCTTGTCAAAATGCCTGCACTGTATTCAACCGAATATGGAACAAGAACGCTGACTGTTACTCTTACATTCTTTCCTTGCTTGGATGGTTGTTCTGCAAAAGGAACAGAGATTACGGACAGATACGCAGCTGCGACCGATAATATTGCAAGGTTTGAGGCAGAACTAATCGGTAAAACAGTTGAAATAGCTTTGCCGGACGGATACATATACACTTCAATTGTTACTTCAATCTCCGCTGCTACATTTGACAGCAGCGGAGAACACGATGTAACTTACACATTTAATGCAATAAGACATAAACCAACTGTAACTGCTGATGTTGCTCCGAACGGTAAAATATATTGTCAGTCAACTACTCCCTGTAAGTTTAAGCTTAAGGTGACATTACCCGAGCAAAGCTCATTGCTTTCAATTATGGGAATAGTTGTTATTAATATTTCGGCAAATACACCGTTAGTTCTTGACGGTGAGCTTGGTTTAATTACGCTCGGCGGAGTTAATAAGTTCCTTGACAGCACCTTAATTGATTTTCCTTTGCTTTATCCCGGAACTAATACAATAAGCTGTAATAATTCTCAGGCTGATATTCAGGTAATTTACACGCCTGTTTATGTGTGATTTAAGGGGTGTTTAAATGGTTTTAAAAATCTTTTACAACAATGATGTAAAGCTGTTTACAGATATTGATAGCACCTTTTGCGTTACAAAAACCTACGGCGGTATGATGAGCCTGCAATTTGACATATCGCCTAAGCACAGCTTGTATAAATATTTTGCTTTGGACGGTGAGGTTGAATACGATAATCAGAGATATTTGATTAAAAGTATTCACGAACGCAAAACGGTTTCAACGATTGTCTGCGAGCTTAATCTTGATGACCTTCGTGCAGATATGTTTACAAGCTTTAACAAGACTACAGAGAGCTTTCATAACATATGTACTGAAATACTTTCCAATACCGACTGGAGTGTTAAAAACGATACCCTTGTAAGCAAGCGTTGCAGCTTCGATCTTAGCGATGTAACTGTGCTTGATATTTTAAACCAATGTACCAATTCCACAAGCTACGGCAATGTGTATGAGTACAATACAAAGCAAAAAACGATAACTCTTATAAAGCCCGAAAACAACACCGAGCCGAAAGGAGTGTATTTTACCGACGAATTAAATCTCACAGACTTAAACTACAAAGGCAGCTCTTCAGGCTTGGTTACAAGACTGTATGCCTACGGCAAGGACGGCTTATCTATTGCAAGCGTTAATAACGGCTGTGAGTACATTGAAAATCACACCTACACAGACAAAGTAATCAGTTATGTTTGGCGTGATGAACGATACACAGACCCTCAGTCGCTTTTAGATGACGGTGTTGTCAAGCTTGCGAATATGGCTGAACCCGAGCAGTCATACACCTGTAAGGTTATCGACCTTGCCAAAGCTCAGCCGGAGATTTATAAGGAAATTCTATCCTACAGTCTGTATGATGTAGTAACTTTGGTTGACCGTAACCGCAACAGAAAAAGAAACTACCGGATAGTAGAGATTAAAGAATTTCCTGCAAATCCGCTGCTTAATACTGTTTCCCTATCTTCAATAGCGGCAAAGCTCACAGGTAAATTAACCACGATAAATAATCGCATTACAGAGCTTAACGCTCAACAGCTCCACGACCGCACAAAGGTAAATGAAATCAAGCAGGACTTAGACACCACCGTTCTCCATGTGTCGGAATCGTGGGCAAGCTCAGTCAATGAATCATTGTTTACCCAGACCGCCGAGGGACTTTTTCTTGAAGTCAACAAAGTTGTAGGCACTAATCGTTGGAGTACGCTTTTACAGCAATCGGCGGAAGATGTGCGAATTGCTTGGAACAACATATCCGAGTACATAAAGTTTGAAAATGCACAGCTTAATGTATATAACCTCGGAGATAAAAAGCTGATGTCACTTAATCAATACGGACAAGACTTTTATTACAACGATAATGAAGTCGGCTCGGTTGGTACAAGCTCATATTTACACGATGAAAACAAGCGAGGCTTAGCTTTTGACCTCAATTCAAATAGTGCGTATATGACATGGGCATACATGAGTTCTGACAATGCAGAATCATTCACTATGAAACTAACATATACTGCTCAAAAGCTTTCTGACGATTACGAAAAAGACCAACTTCATACCGGGTGTGATCTTAATTTACATAACAATTATTTACGAAAAGCGGTTTTAAGCGATTGGAAATTTGAGGGCGGTTCTATTAGCGGTACTTTCAAAGGCTACTATGTCACCTCATTTAAAAGTGACGGTACAGCAAGCTCATGGAAAGAATTTTCTCTGACATTCAAAAACGGAATTTTACAAAAAGCAACTTGGTAGGAGGTTATTATGAAATTTATCACAGAAGAAAAAACAGTTTGTGAAAACGATAAGGATAAAGCTCATGCTGAATCCGAAGTCATTTTTGCAGAAGAAACAGGAGGCAATGATGAACATACAGCATTACAAACTTAATTTAGATTTGCTCAAAAATGCATCAACTCCGATTTTATACAGTCATCAATTAGACAAAAAATCAAGATTTATTGATGTAACACTTACAGCTAATGATGCAGAAGTTACCCTTGACAGTTCTATGACTGCTGTTCTTAACGCTACAACTAATAATGTTATAGTTGCAGAGTCTCAAAATTGCACAATATCAGATAATGTAATCGTTGTTGAGCTTACCGATAAAGTCTTATCTTTGCCGGGCGTGACTAAATGTGAGGTTGTGCTGTCTGACAGCAGCGGAGCTGTTATTACAGCACAGCATTTTATTGTTAAAATCACTGAAAAAGCTATTAATAGCAAGTCAAAATATGAACCAGCAGGTAGTACGCTCGCAACAAAAGATGACATAAACACTGCAATCAAAAAAGTAAAAGATGAAGTACTTACAAAAGCTGATAAGGCGGATACTCTTGCCGGTTACGGAATTACCGATGCTTACGATAAAACATATCTGAATAAGGCATTACTCCGTAAACTTGACGCAATGCCATTTGATACCGCACCTAAAGAGAATAGTCCTAACTATATCACAAGTGGCACGGTATACAATAGTGTTAATACTATTAATAAACGTATTGATAACAAAGTTAATACTCTTAATCAAAGTATTAATAAAAAAGCTGATAAAGCAACTACTTTGGAAGGCTACGGAATTACCGATGCTTATGATAAAACATATATAAACAGATCGTTAAACCTTAAGCTCGACAAAATGCCATTTGATACCGCACCTAAAGAGAATAGTCCTAACTATATCACAAGCGGTACCTTATATAACAGTGTTAATACTCTTAATCAAAGTATTGCAAAAAAATATGATAGCTCAAATATTGAGATCGGTACAGGAGAATTATCTCCGGCTCAAGCAATTTATGAGGGCTGTGCTGGAAGATTCGATTATGTGAAAAACGGCAATGTAGCTACAGTGTCAGTAAACATTACAAAACTTATTGCTAATAGAACGTATATTCAGTTGTCAGGCTTGCCTTTCCCAATAAAAGACGAAAGCAGTTTATCGAGTATTGCTGTATTCTCAACCACAAGTAAGTTGAGAAATATCCGTATTAAGGATCATGGGTTTACATCACCTCACAAACGGATAAATTTACAGAGGATGAGATGATCAATTTTACAGTTACATATATCAGAAAGTAGGAGGTAACCATATGGAATTTAAAGAAAAAATTACGCTTGATATGCTTACAAAGGATAGTGTGAGTGTGTTAAGACAGAAGTTTATAACCCTTAACGGCGAAGATGTGCAGGTCGGCGGTAATGTTCGAAACGCATATATGAATTGTGAAAACGACAGAGAAATACTTAAAGCCGAGCTTTCAGAGGAATATTATAACGCCGTTATGGCTGTATGGGAGGTTTAATATATGTCAAAAATTACTTGTGTTGATATTTCAGAATTTCAGCAAGGCATTAATTTTAACAAAATGAAAAATGACGGCATAAAAGCGGTCATAATAAGGGCAGGTTATGGCAGAGAAACATCGCAAAAAGACAATATGTTTGAAAGCCATTTTAGAAATGCAAAAAACGCAAATTTAAAAATCGGAGTGTATTGGTACAGCTATGCCGACAGCGTTAATGATGCTGAAAAAGAGGCAAAGGCTTGCCTTGAGTGCATTAAAAATAAAAGCCTTGATATGCCAATTTATTATGACCTTGAGGACAGTTCGCAGTTGCACCTTGGTAAAACTAAAATTACAGAAATTGCAGAACGATTTTGCGAAACAATCAAGAAAAGTAACTACAGAGCAGGTGTGTATGCCAATCTGAATTGGTTTAATAATTATCTCGATTACGATAAATTAAAGAAAAAGTACAGTATCTGGCTTGCACAATATAACTCCGTAAATGAATTAAGCTGTGATATATGGCAGAACAGTTCAACAGGCAGAGTAAGCGGTTATGGCAAAAATATTGATACGAACATCATATTTAACGAAAATGTTTTTGAAAATGTTAAGATCGAAAAACCAACATTGACTTACAGAGTTTTTGCTGACGGTCGGTGGTATGATGAAGTCAAAGGTTTGTCAAATATTGCAGGACGAAAGAAACAAGCTATTTCAGGCGTGGCGGTTAAGGTATCAGCAGGAAAACTTTGCTATCGTGTCCATCTGCTCAACGGTGACTGGCTGCCGTGGGTTAGCGGATACGACATCAAGGACGATATCAACGGCTACGCAGGAATTAAAGGCAAGGTCATTGACGCCATCCAGGTCGAGTTCTCGGGTGTGGATGACTATAAAGCTACATACAGAGCACGCAAGCAAGGCAAAAACAAATTTATGCCGTATCAGCATAATACCGAGCACGATACAGAGCAGGACGGTTACGCAGGACTTCTCGGCACTAAAATTGACGGCTTGCAGATTACTTTGACTTGATTTTTAGGAGGTAAAATATTATGGCAAATGCAAATTTTATTAAACTTGCAGTATCAGAAGTAAACAAGTATGTGTTAAATCATTTAGATAAGTCAGATGATACACCTGATTTTGACACTTTTTTAGTGTGGTCGTGTAAGACTTTGCAAAACCACAAATGCCTTATCAGACAACATTACACGACGGGATGTATTACGAATGCACGTACAATGGTGACAAAGGCGAAATGTATCTTGACGCATATAAAAAGTTTGAAAACAAAAAAATTATTTGCGAAAGTGAGGAATAATTATTATGATTTTAGCAGAAACAATTAACGGTATGGTGAGTGAGGACTACAAGGAAAGATTTGTTGCAGAGTATCAGCAATTGGTAATCCGTTATAAGGGATTGAAGAAAATGCTTGATAATTGGGATAAGGGAGAACTATCTTTCGTTCCGACTTGTCCACGCAGTACATATAATATGCAGATTAAATCAATGGCAGACTATATTGCCGTACTCGAAGCAAGGGCGGTTATGGAAGGTATCGATTTGTGGGAGGTATAAAACAATGAAAGACAATTTTAAAAAATGGATAAAAGCTGCTGCCGTGCGTGCTATTAAGACTGTTGCTCAAACAGCTATTGCAACCATTGGCACAACAGCAATGATAAGAGAGGTTGATTGGGCAGTTGTATTGTCAACCAGTGCGTTGGCAGGTGTTCTATCTGTCCTTACAAGTATAGCAGGCTTGCCGGAGGTCGAGAGCAAATAAATTATTTTTCCCTTCATAATAATGCCCCAAACATTAATATTATGGAGGTACAAAATGAAAAGTTTTATAGGCTGGATAGGTGGCAAAAGTCATCTGAAAAATCAAATCATTTCGCTTATTCCTGCTGAGTGCGAGCGTTACATAGAGGTATGCGGCGGAGCAGGCTGGGTGCTTTTTGGGAAAAATAAAATCAAAGGTCAAATGGAAGTGTTCAATGATATTGACGGTGATTTGATTAATCTTTATCGTCAAATTAAGTATAATTGTTCACAATTGCAGTCTGAAATTGACTGGCTTCAATCCCGTGAATTATTTAATCAGTATCGCTATGAGATTGAAAATAAAATTGAGCTGTCTGACTTACAGAGAGCAGCCCGGTACTTATATCTTATAAAGTGCAGCTTTGGCAGTAATCGAAGTTCGTTTGCTACAGCGTGAAAACGATAAGTAATATAATTGATGCTCTTCCTACTTATCAAGCAAGGCTGAAAAATGTTATAATAGAAAACAGGGATTTTGAATCACTTATTAAAACATATGACCGTGAAAAAGCTGTGTTCTATATAGATCCGCCATATGTAGCCTCAGAACGCTATTATAACAAAAAATATGTAAGCTTTAATAATGGTGACCATATCCGTTTAAATGCCGTTTTAAAGGCGATTAAAGGGCGTTTTATACTATCTTATAATGATTGTGATTTTATCAGAAATCTTTACAAAGATTATAACATTAGAAACATAAGCAGGCATAACTTACTGCCTGTAACAAATGAAAATCGTGCAGAATTCAAAGAAGTTATAATAACAAATTACTAAATTAGTAATAATATTACATATTTATGTAAATAATAACGCTTTAAGGTATTATGTTACTTGGGGCGTTATTATGATTAAGATCCATTTATCTACTATTCTTGGCAAATATCGCATGACACAAGCAGAATTGGCGAGGAAAACAGGTATCAGACCTGCAACTATCTGCGACATTTATAATGAAATGTGTGATAGAATTAATCTTGAACATTTGGATAGAATATGCGAGGTTCTGAACTGTGATATTTCAGAATTGCTCGAATATCAACCAAATAAGATTAAAAAAACAGGTAAAGATCTTATTGTAGAAGCAAATGGAAACAGAAAAATGAATAAAAAATGAAAATACCCACGCAGATTTGGATTTTCTGCGTTGGGTATTTTTTGCAACATTATACATTTTTATAAACAATTCAATTTTTTCTATTTTATGCGAAAAAGTTTTTTCATTTTGTGCGAAAAGCTACACCAAGGATGAAATGATAAGGCTCGAAGAACTGGAACAAGCAAGAAAAGAAGTTGAAAAAACTCTCGGCACACAACCACTAAAACAGAATATGTTTAAGACGGTGTAAATTGTGCTGATTCATTGATATGATAATTATTTTGTACTATCATATTGTTGTATAAAGCTATATTTTCCGACATAGCAAAGCCTCCTATGAAAGTTTTTAACAACTACCATAGGAGGCTTATTTGTGGAGTAATTTTAAAGACTATTAGGTGTAGTTTTACTTCTTATTGTTTTTTCTACGCTTAA